>Ga0207841_1000084_pt1 | contig 145399 bp, 81 predicted proteins | sample HigsolmetaGSP18D_FD_184846 | JGI IMG/M metagenome (GOLD analysis project Ga0207841, IMG submission 184846) | High solid enriched microbial communities from the Joint BioEnergy Institute, USA - SP1-8-D (SPAdes) | ecosystem: Engineered > Bioreactor > SSF (Solid state fermentation) > Aerobic >... | reverse complement strand
ACCTGTCGTATAGACATTGCTAGTAACACAGGCTATTCTCACTATTATATTGCTCACCCCCTTGTTTCTTGTCTTCAAGATAAACCAACGGCCCTATTAGGTCTAGTTATCTAGGCCTGTCGTTACAGGTAGGGCTAATTTGTCTGTGGATTTTTTCTGTCTTTCTTTTTGGGATTCTTTCTTGGCTGATCTCTTCTTCTCCAAGATGGTGGATCCTCTGGCTTTGAGCAGTCTGAGTTCTGAAGATAAAACTTCTTAATAAGATTTTTGCATTTTTGCAGTTTTCAGAGGGTTCTCAGATATTTTCTGAATTATTATATCCTGCTTATTTGATCAGATATCTGAACTGATTATTTATATATCTACTATCCAGTATTTTCTCAACTTTATATTCTTAATCTGTATCTGAGTTTTCAGGCAGTATTTCCTCAGGTTTGATAATAACTATTGCATGAGTTGGTGCTGATTCCAATAAAAAGATATGAAAAACAGAATATATTTGTATATTTTCTGATAGTCTGAGTTTGTAATTCACTTTTTCAATCTGTTCTTCAATTTTAAAGGGTTCAATCTTCTTAAAGTTCAATTTGTTGCTAGATCTCTATATCTTGATATTTTTTTCTAAGATATATCTTGTCCCTCTGTCAGAAGATGAAAGAAACCCTGGAGTGCGGGGTAGAAGATAGAACCAATGAACAAAGAGGATGAAGTCATGTGACAAGACAACCAAAAAAAAAGATCACATGATAAGGATGTCACAACCAAGAACAACCATAACGACCTAGAACAACATAGCAACCAAGGACAAGGTGACCAAGGGAAACAACCATGAGATGGACTGAAGAATGGTCTATTGGAATAGGAGATAAATAGGGACTATTGCCCAAGCATGTATCTAGTCCACCGCGTCTTATTTACAAAGCAGATCTTAGGATCTATAGGGAATCAACTAAGTTCTTCTGTGGCTTCTACCTACTTCGCTCACATTAAGAAGCTTATATCAACTCTTAGTCAGTTGATACCCCTATATTTTGACAATCACAAGGGTTGAATGTTCTGGCAACCCACCCCATCCCACCTGCATAACCCGACTCTTGGCAATTCTTGGCGCCAAGATATTGATTATTTCTAATATAGATTAGATATTATTGCCTATCATTGCCTATTTATGATTAGCATTATCTAAATAGACAGTAAAACCCAAGTTAGATATGATTTTCATTGCGGGTTGAATGCGGGTTATGTTTTTTCAACCCGCATGCGGGTCGGGTTTTGCGGGTCGGGTTAACAAGTCTAGATAGTGATAGGAGTGATCCCAGAACAAAGGAAAGGCTGGATAAGAAATAACACAAACACCGCCCATGCAAGGTACTTTTTATTTCATTCATTTTCATTCATTCACCGAAAAGGGAAAAGAGTAACAAAGGAACCTGTCGGTCGCCATTATTGCTGCCATATTAATTACACATGCGGATGTGAATAACCTGAGACCAAGTCCTCATCAAAAGAATTGACTCATTTCCCTCGTGCGCCAAAGCTTCCCCCAATGCCCATCCCAGCCCGTCTATAGATGTGACTGACCAAGTACTGTATGTATGTACCTTACCATGGAAATTCATGTGTCATATCTGATAGGATTTTATTGAAACTTAATCGTCAAGAGCGATGATCTCACCGGGAGAAAAATGTAATTTCTTCTTCTTCTTCTTCCGTTTCTTCGAGCTGTGGATGCCACCGCTCCCGCCGCCGCCGAATCGCCGCAACTCCTCGCTTGTGGATGTCGTCGAGTTGAAGGATGGCGGCTTCGATCCCGCACCCGCCTCCTCCTCCTCCCCAAATAACGTGGATCTTCTGCGCTTCTTGTCCGGTATTTCCGACGATACACGCTCAAATAATGACCGTTGCGGCGACATGTCGCTTCCAGCACTCGCAGGTTCGCTGGCGTTGGATTCCCTTGAAGTAATGACACTGTGACTTCCGAGTCGCGGACAAAACTCGTTCTTGATAGTTGGAGAAACGATAGACGCAGAAGACCGTACGGACGGGGAACGTGAACGCGCAGCGCCCAAATCCACCGGCTTCTCGAGCGGCAGACGGACCAAGGTGTCCTTTAACCGTTCCAGGTTTTCCAGCCGGGAAATTGCTTGCGAAATTTCCCTTTTAGTGTTCTCCTTCATGTCATCTAACGTCTTGATCAGGGATTGCAGCTGGCCTGTCGTGGATTCCTCCAGCTCGCGGATACGTTCGAGTAGCGAGTCCGCATTAGCTGTCTTGGCAGACTCGATCTTCTCATCCACCGCCTTCGAGTTATCGGCAGCTGCATTTTTCATCTCTGCCACTTCCGCACTTAACGACTTGATCTCGTCATTCAGGCGGTCACGCTCTTGGCTCATCTCACTCATGAGGGCCTGTCTCATCTCCTCTGTGGATTTGGTATCTTGCTCTACCTTGGCAGCGTGCTCGTTGAATTTTTCGAGCAAGACAATGAGACTTCCTCTCACTTCATTAAGTTCTTGCACTGACCGCGGCACCTCGTTTTGGTATCGTTGCCACAGATTCCTAAGTTTGTCTGCAAGGCCGGCGAACTCCTCCTTCAGGCGATGAAGTTCTGCATAATACGAAATTCGGTCATTCCGCAACTGATCTGCAAGGGTATTCTGCCCCTCAATGACTGAATCCAGCCGTGCAGAGATCATGGGAATATCCCGGCACTTGTCCACTTGCTTCCTCAGGGTCGTGAGCTGTTCCATCAAGGCGGTCGGAGATGGGTATATCTCTTGCATGGCGACAACCATATGTTGCACAATGGGTTCTGTTGAGAGATTATTGTAGCGAGTTTCCAAGGAATGAAGGCCGATCTCCACCGTCTTTTGCTTGCTTTCAATTGTCCGCTTCGTATCCTCAAGGGACTGAGCAAGCCCGGCAACTAGGCGCTGAATGTCCCCCGAGGGGGACTCCTGCATGTTAGCCAAGTGATTGGATATGTCATTGTGCTCCATTCTCAGTTTCTCGAGCTCAGCTTTGTTCTTTTCCAAAGCTTCTCTGACCTCCTCCACAGCAGAGAATTGCATGTCGTCTTTCACAGTCTGGAGGTTCTGCATCTCTGATAATTGTCCTCTTAATATATCCACTTCCGATTTCAGAGCCTTCGAGAATTGTACGTCGAGCTGCGATTGCTTAGCCTGGTTTGAAGCTGCATTTTCTTCTAGCTTTTTCAACCGTGATTCAAGGCCATTCAAGGCTTCGACCTTCGTAGCCAAAAGTTTTAGCTCTTCCAATGTTCTTTGATTTATCCTGGCATCATTAGCGTGAGATGACCTGGAACTTTCCTCCAAACTAAGCAGACGCTTGTTAACATCATCCAACTTCGCTTGAAGAGCATTGGCGGAGTTGGCAATATTCTCTAGCGCCTCTGTAGAAGTCGACGACTTTTGCAGAAGAGTCAGCTGTTGCTCTAGCCTGTGGATTTTCTCTGCTGTTGCCTGATGTTGTTCGCTTGCAGTTTTTAGTTCAGCCAGTTGCGCTGCAAGATATTGGTGATCAGCACGGACTCCAGACATGGATTCTAAATCAGAGGTAAGTTTTGAAATTTTCTCCTCCAGAGTAGCGAACCGCTTCTGTGTCTCCTTGAAAATCACTTCTTGCGCTGCTGAATCAGTATGCTTCGCTATTGTTTCTGTCAGCTGCTCAATCCGTCCTCGAGATTCCTTGATCTCTTTGGAGAGGTTATACAAGGAACCAGAATAACTGGACATGGACTTCTCGAGCATTTCAATTCTGGCTTGCAAGGACATCATCTTCTCCTTGAACTGTTTGCTGGACTCTTTCTCTGCCTTCAATTTCTCGACTTCGCTTCTTGCACCCAAAGCCTCTCCCTGAGCGTTGTCAGCTTCTCTGCGAGCCCTTTCAATGTCAGCCTGCATTTTACGGAGCTTTTCCTCCAACTCCGGGTCTTTCTGATGTGATGCGCTAGCATTGACGAATGCCGCCACACCCTTTTCCAATTCCTGACGTAGCAATTTGTGCTCCCGGAGCTTCTCCTCGAGGCGCGCCAGGTTATTGTCCTCATCCTTCCTCTTCTGCTCACATGCTGCAATAGTGGACGGGAAGTTCTCATTGGCTTTGGCTTTCTTCAGGCTGCTCTCCGTCGATTCGATCCTCTTCTTCACCTTCTCCTGCTCAGCTATAGCCGCGACGGAAGAGATGATATGGCTCGTCAGGTCACCAATGGATTGCACAAACTTGGCACCAGCATCATGATCCCGGGGATCGGTCGAGACCGAAGAGGTAGATGACCGTCGGTCAACCGGGTTCTTGGGACCACGGACCACATCACGAGGCGGTGCTCTCGTGTCGAACGGCCTGCTGGGGCGATTCGCGAGACGGGGGTCGCGCGAGGGAGAAATGTTGTTGTTTGGAAAATCGTTTCGGTAACCTCGGTCCATCCTCCTCAGACGTCTTAAGACACGGAGGACTGGTCCTCCTGGAGGCTAGCGGAAGAGCGGGAAGCCAAGTCCCTACAAGTCGTCTGTGGGTTCGAGAAGTGAAGCGACGGCCAAGGGAATATGCGCAAACCCAGAGTTAATGTCAAGTGGTCACTGGGAAGAACATGTCCGAAAGAAAGCGCAGCATATCAGGCAATACTGATGCAGCAGATAGAGGCGAGCGGGGGCGGTAGTAGTGTGTCGTGTACATACAGTGTGGACCGCGAGGTCGAGCGAGACTTGTAGAGAGAGACGTCGAGCACACCCAAACAACGACTGTAGGCCGAGGCAACCGAAGCGCGATACGCATCTCCCGGGACAGATCGAAGGCCGCCTGCGAACGAGTGAAAGTCCGCGCGAGTTGTTGTCGGACTGAGCGAACCTAGTAATCCGAAGGTATGATGATGAAGCTCTGGTTTGCTTAATCTACCTATCTGACCAGCTATTTATCTCATGAAATAGGGGGCCATAACAAAGGGAAATGTGCGATTATAAGCGAGTATAGACCGGGGTACTATGATATTGCAGGGATTATGACCTATGAGAGTCCGGATCGGCGTGTGCTGGCTAGGTTGATAGGATTCTTGGCATACTGACAGGTCATAGTGGTAGTATTCGGCTGACAGTTGTTTGCTTCAGGAGAGCTCGTCCGTCCCGCCGCGACGAAAATCTGGGATTCTGCCTGGCGGTGAGCAAGGCGGCTGGCGGCTAGGGCTCCGCGCCGCAGCTCGTCTTCGCTTCTCCCGCCGCTTTGCTCTGAACAAACGCCCCCGTTGCTGGTGAGCAGAGCTTGCACCAGAGACTCTTGGGTGTTTTACGAACAAGGGCCAGGAAGCTGTCTCGTCTCGTAGATCACGATGGCTGCTGTGAGTGTTGCCTGTCCCCGGTTGCGCAAGAGACTCGACTGACCGCGCTGTGGAAACAGCCAATTTCTACCATCGCAGAGGCCAAGGAGGTCAGAGGGCTCAACCTCATCGCTGCCCACTCCCATATCAGAGGCCTGGGCGTCGATGCAGACACTCTGCAGCCCCGTGCCTCATCGCAGGGCCTGGTTGGGCAGGAGAAGGCCCGAAAGGCCGCCGCCGTGATCTTGCAGATGGTGAAGGAAGGGAAAATCGCTGGTCGCGCCGTCCTGATCGCAGGCCCTCCCAGCACGGGAAAGACCGCAATCGCGATGGGTATGGCACAGGCTCTGGGGCCCGATGTGCCCTTTACGATGCTGGCTTCGTCGGAGATCTTTTCGCTGGAAATGTCCAAGACGGAGGCTCTCACGCAGGCTTTCCGCAAGTCCATCGGTGTTAGAATCAAGGAAGAGAGCGAGATCATCACAGGAGAGGTCGTCGAGATTCAGATCGACCGGAGCGTTACAGGGGTACGTCCTCCTCTACTCAGCGCTTGCTGTATCAATAGGATCTACTGGTACTGACTGCAACAGGGCAACAAACAAGGAAAGCTCACGATCAAGACCACGGACATGGAGACAATCTACGACATGGGAACCAAGATGATTGAGTCGATGACAAAGGAGCGTGTGACGGCAGGAGACGTCATCTCCATCGACAAGTCGTCTGGCAAGATCACCAAGCTGGGTCGTTCATACGCCCGATCGCGCGACTACGACGCCATGGGAGCCGATACCAAGTTCGTACAGTGCCCGGACGGTGAACTGCAGGTCCGCAAGGAGATTGTACACACTGTCAGCCTGCACGAGATTGACGTGATCAACTCGCGCACGCAGGGCTTCCTTGCCCTGTTCTCCGGTGACACTGGCGAGATCAGGAGCGAGGTCCGCGACCAGATCAACATTAAAGTGGCAGAGTGGAAGGAAGAGGGCAAGGCGGAGATCATACCGGGTGTACTGTTCATCGACGAGGTCCACATGCTCGACATCGAATGCTTCTCGTATATCAACCGCGCGCTGGAGGCGGAGCTTGCACCCATCGTCATCATGGCCAGCAACCGTGGTAACACGCGCATTCGCGGGACATCGTATCGCTCCCCGCACGGTCTGCCTCTCGACTTCTTGGACCGGGTCGTCATCATCAACACGCAGCCCTACACGAGCGACGAAATCCGACAGATCCTGGCGATCCGTGCACAGGAAGAGGAGGTCGACTTGACGCCGGACGCGCTCGCGCTTCTCACCAAGATAGGACAAGAGTCGGGTCTGCGGTACGCCAGCAACATCATCACCACGTCCCACCTGCTTGCCCAGAAGCGGAAGGCGAAGGAAGTCGGCATCGATGATGTCCAGCGGAGCTACCGACTCTTCTACGACCCGGTGCGGAGCGTCAAGTTCGTCAACGAGTTTGAGAAGCGCTTCATTGGCGATGAGGGAGATGTGACCTTGTCATACGCCAACGGTGATGCCATGGAGATCTCATAAAATGTTTCTTTTGCATCTCCTTCTATTTGTTCGACTCTTTTTTGGTGGGTTCTTGCTTTCCAAGAAAGGCGGGTTTCGAGTGGCGCAGCAGCGGATTTATCTTAATGAAAAAGTTGCATTATTTGTCTTTTTTTCCATACCATGATGTACGATATGACCGACGCTTATTCAGAGCTAGTTTTGTACGTTTGATATCTGGGTTAGAATTACAGTCCATTTATATGGAGCTTATCCCAAGTGTATAAATGTGACCATGACCTGATATCATGTCTCTAATGTGTTCACATGGCATCCCTTCACTTTTCGTCAGAGTGAAAACCAGGGGGGATTATTAGAATAATAATATAGTACAATTACAACAAAGAGGCTACAAAGCCATTTCTGCTCACCCAGACCCAACAAACAAAACCCAAGGACAAGAAATCCATGACTTTATGAAAAGTTAGCCACGCGGGTCCAACCGTTCGTGTCGCCAACTCTCCGGAACTCGACGCCCTCCCCGAAATAGCCAGCGTCGCGCCATGACTCCATCATGGCACTGTCATAAGGACCATGCGTCTCCCCGCCGTCGCGGCCATCCGACCAGCGAAACTCCCACATCGTCGGGCCCTGCGCGGCGTTCCCGGCTCCGCCGTTGGCAGAGTCCGCCGGCACGGGATCAACCCATTCCTCGCCGGTCTCGCGGCGGAACTGTCTCGTCAGCAGTTCACGCGAGGCCTCGTAGATGTCTGGTTGGCCGCGTGTAAGAAGCATATCAGCCGCGCCGGTGATGGCTTCTATGGCCTGCTTGCGCGCGGCCTCGGTGGGGTCGACCTCGGCCATCTCGACGTCCTGCTCACCGTTCCGTTTCTTGTTCCGATGTTTTGTCTGCCACTTGGGCTTCTTACGCAGGCCCTTGCCCAGCCTCGCGAGCGCTTCCAGGACCGTCTCTCCGCGTTCGAGGTGCGTGATGAGCGTCCGCAGCAGGTCCGCGGTCAGGATCTTGTCGTCCTCCTTATCCCGTTCCCTGCGGGCAGCTTCCCGTTGCGCAGCGGCCTCCCTCGCGCGCTTCATGTCCTTCTTCGAGATCCCCTCCAGCCATGAATCGTGGATGGCGTCCGGATCGGCCGCCTTCCGCACGTAGTTCCCATGCTCGTCGAACCGGCCTTCCTCCTGCTCAGCCTTCATATTGAACGCATCGAGCAGCGGGGCGTGTTTCTTCTTCGCGCCTGCGCCTAGCTCCTTGTCCATGCCGTCATCGATCCGCGCACGCTCCTCGTCCGGGACGTCGCTCTCGCTGTCTTCGTCGTCTTCTTCCTCCATCTCCCTCAGCGCCTCCTCGCCCTTCTTGCTCAAATCCGCCCGGACGGACCGTCCACCCCGCGACGAGGCAACCTGGCCCTCAATCTCGTCGTCCCGCAGGAACCGGACGGTCTTCTTGTCCTTCCGCGTCGCCTCCTCATCTTGGTCCTCTTTAAAATCCTCCTCCAGTTCCGCGAACATGTCATCATTCTCTGCAGCGTCTTTCTCCTTGTTGCGCCTGGCCTTTGCTTCCGCCCGCGCATCGAAGGCGTCATTGTCGCTGTCGGACTCGTACCCGTCGATGTTGACCTCTCTGCGGCGCGCGCGCGCCTGCTGTCCGCGCCGGCCGATCTCGTCTAATTCCAGGACGGTATCCTCATCGACAGCATCCGGTGCCAACTCTGTCGGGTTGCGCAGGTCAAACCGGGGTTTCTTGCTGGAGGATGGTCCGTCGACATCGTCGTCGTCAAGGTGATTGGTGCGGGCGAACTCGTCGCCTGCGCGCTTGGGGCGCGCGAGAGGAACGGACATGGGTGGCGAATTCGGGTAGTTTCTCAACTCTAGAAAATGAGACCTGTTGCAATCATAAAAGAGGAATGGAGGCTGAGCTCCAGAGACTGGTAGGTGCCGCCGCAAGCAGCACTGTCGTGAATGAGAAGTTGATGTTTGTCGATGTCTCGCGTCCGATGTCTTTTGTCCTCTCCGGCTGGAGTCCGGGGTCGGCTCGGAAAATCGTGGGGCGGGCGGCTTGCGTCACTCGAGCAGCGCGGCCGGAGCTTCACGACAGCGTCCGAGGCCACCAGAAGCACCAGGACCTCCGTCTCCTTGTGTCCTTTGTTGCGAGACTCCAGGCGGTGGTCGGAGACTTTACTGCTCGCAGTATATATCACGGGCACGCTGAGGTTCAACCTTCTTTTTTCTTATCCCGACTCCTTCACGCCCCTCGACTGCCTAGACTTCCCCGCAAATCAAAAGTACCTATACTTGAAGCTACATATCTGCCAAGATGGTGAGACAAGATGCGCTTTCTACCAAATGAGCTGTTTGTTGATATGATGTCTAGTTTCGTCCCGGTTTCTGGGAAGAAGATCCCATGGAGGGGGTCCTGGGCGCTGCCATGCTCCGCCACGGGGTGACGACTCGACGCTTCGACGAGTACTACCGCTGCTACCCTGTTGCCATGATGCCCGGTCCGGAGAGAGAAAACTTGAACCATGGCGGCAAGGTCATCTTGCCTCCGAGCGCCCTGGACAAGCTGACCCGGCTGCACATCACATATCCCATGCTGTTCGAGCTGCACAATGGAGCAAAGGAGAGGATGACACACGCCGGAGTGCTGGAGTTTATCGCGGAGGAGGGGAAGATCTACATGCCCTTTTGGGTGAGTAAATCTCTATTTGGCTTTGTAATCCCTCTTGTTTGTACGAGTGCCGCGTTTGAACTAACAGCATCGGGTGGCAGTTGATGCAAACACTCCTTCTTGAACCAGGTGACCTGGTCCAGGTTAAATCGACAGACCTCCCCCCAGGCCAGTTCATCAAGCTTCAACCCTGTTCGAACGCCTTTCTCGACATCAGCGACCCGAGAGCTGTGCTGGAAAATGCGTTCCGCAATTTCTCCTGCCTCACTAAGGGAGACGTCTTCACCTTCTCCTACAACGATCAGATATACGAGATGGCTGTCCTAGAGACAAAGCCCGAAAACGAGAAGAACGCCATTTCCGTCCTGGAGACGGATCTGGAGGTCGACTTCGCCCCGCCCGTCGGATACGAAGAAGCCAAAGCAAGCGGTACCAGCACCCCTAGCGTCGCCAGCGGCGTGCTTCCCTCAGGCGGCCTGGTCCACCCTCAAGGCACCATGGCACAAGCCATCAACTACGCGGCCATCGCGCCAGAATCAACAGACGCCGCAACGGGCGCCAAGGCCGTGTCGTCAAACTTCCGTTTGGGCGGACAGCGTCTGAACGCAAAGAAGGGCAGCAAGGCCCCGACACCCCAGCCGACCACTCCCGTCCCAAGCGCCGTCAATCCCCAACACCCTCCTCCTCCTCGGAGAACGAATGGCCCGCAGCCACTGCGGCTGCCCCCGAACCAGCTGTTCTTCGGGTACGTGATTAAGCCCCTGAGGAAGCGGGACGAGCAGGGCCGAATCATCGATCAGGAGGAGAAGTCCCGATTTCAGGGCGCTGGGCAGACGCTGCGGGGGAAGAAAAAGGGTACTGGAGGCTCAAATACACCAAAATGAACCTGCTGCACGTCGTCTCGGAAACTTTTCTTTTCTTTTCTTCTTTCATGACACCTGCATGTTTTCGGTTTCCCTTTTTTCATGTGCTAGCTGGATGATAGGGAACTAGAATGGACCCGTTTGTATTTACTTTACGAAGCATAGCGAGGTTAGGCCCGGTGTTGCGTTGAATGATTACGGATTTCCCTGCGGGTTTTTATAATCACCTATCTATGCAGTATATCGTAGATGATCTCGTGAAATAGCTCTATCATAGCCTTGATTTAGTCGACGAGGAAAACATGTCGTCAAAGTCAACATACTTGCCTAATTGGGGCCATGCAGTTCTATACCTGCGGGCATTTCTAAAGTCCTTGGGAAGCATTTGATAACGCTCGGCGTTGCGGGTCCCAGCTCGGCCTGACCCGCACAAAGCTCGGTCTGACTGGACGAAAACGGTAATTTTGGGGTCATGCCGAGCTTGAAGGTGCGGGTTACCAATAAGCCCGATCGCTTGATTAGATATGTAGGTAGGCTGATAAGGGCTGGAGCCCTATCTATCCGATAGATCATCTTGCTCTCCACCATGCACATACAGCAGCTGAGCAGCACCATTACTATTACTCCGCACATAATTCCTATGCTTTACCTTTGTGTGTATGTAAACGATGACCTGACTGAGTCTGGTGATTATTGATTTTGAAGCGTCTTTTCTTTATTTCTGTGTTCAAAAAGAATACAGCAGGGAGTCAATTAGACATACACACCGAACACATACAATTCCAGCTAGGACATTATGTATTCATCCACACAATCTTCACCGTCTACGGTATAAATTATGCCCAAACATCCTCCATAGCTCTTGTCTTAGAATCCAAGGCCCTACAATTGTTAGGTCGCTCATGTGTCTACCTGCCTAGATGAGAGCGAGAGTGTGAGCAAGAAACAGGTTGTATCGGATGTCCCGATATAATTGACCAATCGATATCAAGCCGAACATTTTTCATGCAATAATCTTATTCAAATCAGAACACGAGCATGAGACTGGAGGATGGAGGAGTGTTACAGGTATTAAAATAAAGAGACAGTGACAAACTGCCGATACTCAGGGAAAATCTTCGAACAAAAAGGGCATATCTATCAAGGAAATGTAGCAGGGAGCATGAGTACATGTTCCGGATGCAAATGGTAATATGGTTGGAAACTCACTCCATATTATCGGACTTGTGATGCTCATGGTCTCTGGCTACTATGCATAGCTGAATGCTCTGTTCAGGTTAAAACCTACATAGAAATTGATCAAAGGTAAATAATAAGGTGTCTACTGGTGTCAAGGAATGATGGACTTAAGACCTATTCATGTGGAAGTGTAATGTGACCGGGAAAGGAGTTCATAAATAAACATGTCAGGCAGGTACTGTATTTTTTTTGCACAGCTGTCGGGCGACAACATATATATATTGCGCGAGCGCTACATTTCCAAACATTTTCCTATCCACACTACCTAATGCAGCAGTACTTCTCCAGTCATTCCACAGCAACTGAAATGCAGTTATGAATCAAGCCCCCAGTGTTTCTAATTATATTTACCAGGGCCGGCGATGAAGTTGTTCCTTGGAAGATGCTGAACTTACCAATCGCGAAGGCTTCGCCTTATCAGTTTTTGTTTGGCTTGCCCAATCAGCACAACAGCCGGGCTAGCTCAATCGGTAGAGCGTGAGACTCTTAAGCCCGCCACCACCCAAGTGGTGGCATGAGGTGCATCTCAAGGCTGCGGGTTCGACCCCCGCGTTCGGCTTTTTGAAAAATACCGAACAACTTTTTTATTAGAGACTCACCATGCCCTTTTTCTTATTTCCTTTTGTTCGTCAAAGGCTGTGACCAGTATCCGTTACGCTGCATGACTGGAAAAGTACGCCAGAAGACCGTTGCCTGGCATCTTGGTAATTTGCTTTTATATAGCCATGAAGCTATCAGGGAGGCACCTAAGGTTCCAGGTACCTAATGTATTAATAGATCCTAAGCCAAGTCGACCCAGATCACGCCACAGTAAAGGCAATGAGATAGGCGCCCTGAGCAGCACCCTTGGTAATGGAGGTTTTTTCATAGGAATGTACAATAATTCCTTTGTATCTGAAGCAACACACCCTATGATAGATACCAAGACGGGGTGGTCATAGGTTGATGTGGTGGCCTTTCCTCTATGTGAGAAATGTTTCCCAATTCTCCGCACGAATCTGGGGAACCTTGCACTTGATTCCTTGGATCCCGCTGCCTGTAGGGGAAAGCTTGCCGGTAGGTCCCTGTCAAATGGCTGGGCTTTGCCACCCATGGCGCAGCGGCAGGTTCAGGAGCAGGGCTTCCCCACTCCCATTAATGCCTTTGTACGCCGTTTCCCTAGGGTGCGGCCTGGATACAACCGTCTGCCTACATTGTGTCTACCTAGGTATGCATCTACTAGCATAGGAACCTCATATTAGATAGTCCCGCCAGCAAGACTTGTTGGCCATCTTGAGTATACACCATACTCCTGTGGTCCCGGTGAGTCACTAGGTCATCGTTCACAGCACTACTGACGTATTCACGAAGTCGCATGACAACATCGATTCTTGACAGATCTTGATTCTTCAACTTCTCATGTCAAAATTCTGGAAGCATCGCACCTTTTCCCTCACATAAGCCTTTTGAGCTCAATTTTGTCTTCCATATCTAGCAGGATCATATTCATGTAAGCACGTCTTTCCCTTTCGTGCCTCCAAATCATGGAGACAAGTCTCAAGTAGTTGATGCGGTCAGCTAACATTTCTGCAACAGAACAATTCCCTTCCACAAGATGTCGTCGGGGTCAGAGTTTTCACTGGAAGAACAGCTCAAGATCAAGGAGCTCAAGGAGAACAAGCCAAGCTTGTTTCCAAAACAATTGGCAGCATGGCGCGAAGCTTACGAGAGTGGTGAATTAAAGCCTTTTGAACCCTTCACCGAATACCCCTGGGTTCTTAATGATTGCCTTCCTACACCTGCCGCGGTACAGGAAATGGCGGAAATATCAAAGCCGCCCCGTGTTGTGCGTGTCAAGACAGCACGAGGAATATCTCAGAAGGATGACCCTAACTGGAAAGAGCGTGAACTGGAGGTGTGTCTGGTCGACGAGGAAGCGGAGGATAGGTTGTATGAAAAGTCTCAACAAGGAAACTATGAAGCAAAATACATGACTGTCTTGCTCAATGAAAGAACTAGGAGGGCGACGGAGCTACATCGCAAATAGTCTGCTGGGAAATGCACGCTCGACTTCCTCCCGGTTTCTTTTCTGATCATGGCTTGACGCGGTACTGGAAAGCTACACTGCAGGGCAAATTTCTTTATACCTGTAGCTAGAATGAGAAGATACATGAATAATTGACTTGTTTCCAAAGACTAGAATGCGCGATAAAAGAATTGGTGTCCCGAAAGATATTACAGGCGAATGAACGGAAGATTGTATCTGAACCACAAAATACACCTTGTAAGTTTCTTTAGCCCGCTTCAAGTCGCTTTTGCAGATTGCTATTGTACAGCCACATGATTTTGAAGATATTTGGATGGTAATTAAACATCGTTAGGCAATAGACCACAGGCCAGCGCAGAGCATAATGGTAAAAAGATATGCGATCTGACAGGGACACGGGTGGTAACAAAACTTTTTGACTGAAAAGGGCTGCTGCATGTATTAGACAAGGGTTATCTGCAAAAAGTTCATGGGCTCTGATCCCGGAATATTATTGCCCATGCTCCTATTTGTTTTTCAGCTATGAGCACGTCATTCACTGTTCGGCACAATACTTCCTGCAGGTAATAACATACTTGATCGATAAAGAAAACCTTCTTCTGTTCCTTCAAATTTTTGATTCGGATCTGTTCTTCGATGCTCAACGTGGTCTTATGGTGGCCAAGTCCACCGGATTGCATTAGATTTCTTACGTCTTCGGCGACGTCTAATGCATCTGCGGCATTAATGATGGCTGCTCTCAGATCGACTGTGGCCCCAAGCCTCTTTCGAGAGGCTAGCATGGCAGGACTGAAAGCGGTGATGGCGAAATGCACAAATGCGACTGCAAATGCGGACCACTGGGCTGCGACCTCCCAGGTATTCGATGCGGGTGGTAGACGAAACTCTACGGTGCCACACCCCCCTTCGAGAGCGTTCTGGAAATTCCAGATAACGCCTCGGCTCGGCGAGATTGCATTGATGAGCTCTTCGCGGGATTCAAACGACTGGATCCAGTTAAATAGCACTGCAGATCCCGCCTGTGGTACATTTGGGAAGATCGTATCCCCGATCTCAGGGTTTGCCTCCGAGTTTGGCCGGCACCAGACAGTCTCGTCTTCCGACTTTGTTTGCCAAAGCTTCTTCATAGTAAAGCGCAGCTGCGGCTATTTTCCTTAGATTTCTGTCATCAAAATACCCCTGATTACTCATGTGGACATGCGTCCCACATGATTCATGGGTAGTAACTTCGCAAACCTTTCAAGCTCCCTCCATACAATTCTAATCTCTGCTTTCCAGTCCTGATTTATCGCCAGAACTCTTGAGATAAGTTCAATCTGATCTTTCGGAGGAAAAGTTAGCAAAACCGTGCGCGGGAATGTGAACTGGTCGTGTACAAAAGCCGCCGAATGGCTGAGCCTCGCTAATAGAGATCCATTTCTCGTATTTAGCATTTTCCGAATCTAGGATCGTTTGTTGCGCATTTTCGGTGAGATGATTCGCTACCATTTTGTGAAGGTTGAGTCTGTTGCTTCTAATTTCCTGCCTCGTCAATGGATGGGGGTCATCTAAAATGAAACCGGGTATTTGGGAGGCAAATGCGGGTTTTGGCCGAATCAGAAGCTCTAGTTCAATACCTATGAGCAAGGACATCTTTGAATGAACGCAGAAGATGGTTGGAAGGATAAAAAGACAGAACTGTTGAATACCCAGGCGAGGTAAATGGCGACGGACGCCGAATAATCTGTAGAAAGGTGTAGGGATTGGGGAAGAGGTTGTTTAGGGTCACGAAAGACGTGCAGAGTAGGTGATATCGACAGAGGACGCTGAAAGAAGGTCTGTGAGTGGACAAAAGAGGCGTGTGATGGCAGAGGTCTGTGGTGAATTGAGGCCAGCTTCACCACTGACTCAGTCTCTCCAGCATCTTTTTACAGGCCACATGAATCTTTGTCTTCAACTGCTTTTATGTTACCGCATCGATGTCAGAAACAGGGGCTCATAATAGAGGGTTATTGTTTATGTTATTATAAACCCCGATTTCAGAGGTTGTGTAGCAGAAAGAGAGGCGGACAGCACGTCATAATTCATAAATGGCTTCATGAAATTGTTGTACGCTATACAAAAAAATATAACATAGAAAGTATAATAGTGAAACACTAGATAGAGGGCAGAGATGATGGACATATGCCACTGCTAACTATATACTTCAGAGCGCGATATCAACGCCTGACCACCAGCTAACCAGTCCCTGTAAATAGCATGAGAAGAAGTATGGACAATTTATCTCTTTTCTGGGATCATAGTCGTTGACAATAAGACCAATCATGCTGAAAGATCATTGCATGTCACCAGAATATTCGACCTCACGGGCTGAATACCTACCAACAGCTTGTCCACAAATTGTGAACAGCAGGATAACAGGCGGGCTGTACATACCTTGTAACAGCCGGACGCAAGGATGTCAGAATATAATCACAGGATTAAACCCAATTCTATCAAGATGTATGTTTTCGACCTTTCTCTTTGCCGTGATTTATCCGCTCTGTGGCCGGTTTTTCCAACACAAGATTCATCGTTCTCCGAACACATCCTGATGCGACATTTTCCAGGAATTTCATCCTTATTTGATGCATTGGCAGACACCAACGATACAGAAATAAGTGACAACAGTGCGGATTTAGAATCGAAGAATAATCTCAGTACAAAGCGAATGGCAGACGCAGTTATGAATAAGAGCGCCTGAATTCATTTCCAGAAATAGGAATAATCTGTTGGACAAAAAGGCAACGCTACTATTTATCTTTGCAAGTTCCCGACATTATATTCCAATATAGTCTCGTCGTTAGAGTGTAAGAAAGAAAGGCAGAAAAGAAATAAAAGCAAGAAAAAAAGTTCGAACTCCGCTTTTCGGAAAACGGCGTTCATATTGGGGGAAAAAATGATCTCAGCCGGACGCGGGGGTCGAACCCGCAACCTTGAGATCGCCTAAGAACCACCGTAGTCCGGTGGCGGGCTAAGAGTCTCACGCTCTGCCGATTGAGCTAGCCCGGCTTCGGCTTAGCGTCGCTACGCAGGTTATGTTTTATTAAGCAGACAGCAATGCAGAGACTGGGTTATCTGATGATGCCCGAAGGTGAACCATAACGTGCCCTGCTTATTACACTCCTTCCGGATCAGCTTACTCTGAAGCCTGACGTGGCGGTGTTGATATTCTGATGCCTATCGTCTCAAACCTCTGCCATCGACAGGGCTTATTGCAATTGTCTTGTTTCAATGGCGTTGTGGCTTCGCAAGGCGCCCAATGAGGGAAATTCTCTGCATCGCCAGCGACCAAGTACGGTGTCTCCAAGTTTCTGGGTCGGCCATTTTGGTGTGATGTGTCGCACACCGCCACTGTGATTATATTTACTTCTCCTGTACATCAGGCTGGCAGATCAGCACAGCCATGGCACCTGACGACTGCACCCCTTTTAGAGATAAAACCTCTCGACCATGTCCTCGTCGAGGCGAAGCCTGCCTCTGAGAGCAAATTCATTACCTGATTTTGTATCATTTCTTTCTGCACATGGTCTATCGCAGCGGCAGATGGCACCATTTTGATATTTATATTCAGTCTTATATGGAAGAACTATCAAGTGGTCTCCCGTTCTTCTTCTATTTTCTGATTAGAGACATTGAATAGTCCTCGTACTTCCGTTCGCCATCATGGAAATCAAAGAATTGCCTGCTTTCGATGAGGACAGAACTACCACTGCACCTAGGTTAAGTGGATTTTCTGCCCAAGGTTCACAGGAAACATACATTCCGCAGTCGCGTTACCGTTGTCTCCTCTGCGAATCTAGCATTGTGTATTGGACCTTTGATTCTTTCAAGAGGCACATTGAAGATAAACACCATCCTCGATCTTACTTCCGTTGCTTTTATCCCAGCTGCCCTTGGACAAGTCCGAGACCTGAGAATGTCACTGAGCACTACAGAACCAGGCATAATTGGCAGATATGGTTGAGCGACGAAGAACTTACTCAATATGAAATCCTTAGAGAGCCTCCAAAGAGGTGTGAGGGCTGTAATTACCCTTATGACTCGTGGGATGACTATTTTAGTTGTATGGCCATTCATTGTCGTCTTCCGGAGAGAGCCGCCCAGTCACTTCGAGAAAATGCTTGGGGTTTTATATCCGACCCATATGACGGTGGAGACGACAGCTATTCGGATGCACCAGCAACGGATTATACAGTCGCGAGATCTGAATTGCCGCAAGTCGAGCCCAACAGAGAAGATTCGCTGATGGGCTCTAGTTCTACGAATATGAGCTCTTTGACTCTATCAAGTACAATCTTACAGGTTGGTAACGGACATCCAGGAAACTTGTATGTTCCAAGTCTTTTCCAGAAGGACGATCGTTTCTCCGATTCAGCATATCATAGCGGCCTCGGAACAGACACGGAATCAGTCTATTCAATGGGCTCTATTGGGAGCTCTCTCGGACTTCCCAAAGACTTTTTGCAGGATTTCATTTCCTTCTTTGCAAACACGCTGTTTGACAGAGTCGGTGCACGAGTGTGGGCTGAATATGCTTTGGAACAGCATCCTCCAGCGTTCATAGAGCAGCACTTGAATAGAGCATTAAGGGACTACGCTATTGAAATTTCATCGGTACTCGAAGGAGAATCAATGGAAGCATCAGCGCGAGTAAGGTTCGTGTCGCAAACTCCTCACGCTTTGATTGTTTTTACTAACCAGAATGTAAGGCTGTCCATAAATGAGAGCCAAATTGCGAGACAAGCAATAAAACTCATTCGGCGCTATCGACATGACATCTCCCGTTACTTCTGTTGCAATGCCATGTCAATGCCGGCAGCCACCAATTCGATGGCTACACTCCTTGAACAGCTTGGCAAGCAACTTTCCCTTGCTGATAAGCTGAATCTTTTCGACAAGCACACCTCGGCCAGAAAGGATGCAGATGAGCATCTTGAAGATGCACTGTCAGACGACGGAATTGAAAATGATCTCGAAGAGGACAAGTGCTTGGCTCAGTTGGGCTCTATTCACGACTTCCTATCCTGACTGAACCATTTCATCATCTGTTGATCGCAATGCGACAGATCCTTTACTGTGATGACCGGACCAAAATGTCTGAGATTAGAAACCTCATGTTAGAGGAATTATTACAGGCTGAGCTCGATGGCTATTCGAATCTCCCATGTCACAGAGACAACATTAATTACTCCGGAAAAGTGAGCCATACTGAGAACAACGACGGCAAGGATAATAAGCCTTTCTATAGCATTTCGTTCCAGATTGAGTGGGATCTGCTTGGGTTTCTAAGTTCTCGGTTTGGGGACCGTGAACCTCGGCTTGGGTCATTGATCGTCTTGACTGGCACGGCCCTCTACGCTCAAGCGACGACCTGCGTCGATTATCTTCAAAGGACTTGGCCTCACAGCGGCGCTTTCTTTCTGTCCACACTGCAGGACGTTCTCAAATCTAGCACTGTCACAAGTAGCCAGGGAAAGATACATCATGCTACAGGTGAGATATATTTTCTTTTTATCCGGTGCGCTCTCTATTATGACTACCTACGATCGATCTCGCCCTTGTGCGAGTAGAGAGCTTGTGCTTGAGATCTTGCCGAATATGTTCTTTTGGCTGTCTTTAACAGGCGCGGTTCGTTTGGGAGGGGCCTAAGTCAATATTTCGGATATCAGTCCATCCTCTTGGACGCAGCCTAGCTAACAGAAAGTCAGCTTTTCATCCCGATCTTGAGTTGCGAATCCGACTATTTAGTACAGACCTTGATGGCTATGCTCCCACAAGTCGCGTATCCATCGCTGCCCGGGGAACGGCCCAGATGCTGATAGATTTGGCTCAACAAATTGCTTGGATTGGGTCGGCATTGAGCATATCACCTTTCGATGAGAAAATCGCCTACTCCGAAGCCAAGATTGCTAAAACTGCATCAGAGAGACCTGAATTTCACGTAATATTCGTTTTTAAGCCGTTGGACTCAGCCGAAAGCCCTTGCTGGCTTCCGCTTTTTCGTAGTGCAACGATTGCACGTGCATTCCCAATCGCGGAGCGTCACAATGAGATAGGTTTGGAAATCCCTGTGGAAATCATGGCAGCAATAGCAGGTGTCCGACACGCCGTCGAGTTCGAAGGGGGTGTTGTTATGAAGGGCTTTTCCTCCATGTTTGTCCCAATGACGCGAAATGGAGATCGAGTCCAGTGGCATCTTATCTGCAGTCCAGATTGTGAGACTCGCCTATCGTACCGAGAAGTTCTCGATGGTTGCCCGAATCGGGCTACCCTGAACGAAGTGAGCCTTGAAAGTCTGCGCACAACTCGTGCTATAGTCGGTTGGTGCAGTGAGGCGACTTGCATATTAGGCTCTGAAGCAGCGAATTACGAAAACATAGACTACTCTGGAGCGGAAGATGTTGGCAGGGAGCTGAAGCTCGCTGGAGGAACTTTTGGTATCCAGCAGTTTGCCATTGCGCAACTTGATATAACCCTTGGACCCAAGGATGGGATCTGCTATTTTCCGAGAAGCGGGCCCTATAGGAGCATTATCTCCGCCGCCGAGAAGACCCCAATTGTGCTTTATGATACCGGCGAGAAACGAGGATGGCTTGTACCAGCCACCAGTGTTATGCTTCACATAGCACATCATCGCAACCGATTAGAACCCTTCGAGGTGAATGGTAAGCAAGTCAAGCTCTGCGCGGTCAGCCCAACGGGCCCATCTGCCGAGGAAGTGCTGTTGCAGAGTAGCTCCATCAGCCTTTCAGACTGCGAGTCATATACATTCAGAGACATGATCAGTAATATCTGGTCGATAATCGAGTTTCTCAGGGAGCAGCAACTAGCAAGAGACCAATCGTCAGGATCAACACTGAAGGGTCTTGTGCAGACAGTTGTTCATGGATTTGAGTTTAAAGCAATAACAGACCAGATATCCCCCTTCAGGCTGAAGCTAGCAACAATTCGAAACACCAGCGGTGGTTGGCCGGTCCTTCAACGGGATATCGACGCTCTGGTTCTTTTCGCCAATGGTTACGAGGACGTCATACAACCTTTGATGGACCAAAATAAGGGCCTGTGTCACAAATGGGGGAGCGTGCCCAAGGGGAAGGATTACTTGGCGACTAGTGTCAAGACATTAAAACGCCTCTACGACGTCGCTGGTTGCCGCCTGACCCGCAAATACCTGACGACGACCCATCTACGATTGTACCGGGGCAACTCATTGCTGTTTGAGCCATGCAAAACACCAGGGGCGTATATCTGTGACTGCACGCGCTTGCAGCGAATCTGCAAAGAACTCCCCATAGGCGACGTCCCACCTGAACATCTCGTTGATGACGGCGCAGTGATTATTGGCCAATCGAGGAGCACCATTCAGGACTTCATGACAGCGCCGCAGCCGCAGCTAGAACAAAACGGCCTCTTCAGTCAGCCAAACGTGCCTCTCATGCCGTCGGATTCTCACGGCGATTCTGACAATGTGCCCTCGTCTCCTGATTCCGACGGCAAATCGTCGCTTCAGAGCAGCTCGGAAGGGACGAGCCGGACATCGATATCGAGCGCGACATCGTACACATCTCAGGAGAGCGTCGGGACCTCTGTGCCCACAGATCCAAGTGATCTGTCTGGTAATATGCCATACAGGAAACGACGATGTTCTTTTGACAACAAGAAACCAAGATGGAAGATGCCTCGACTGACCATGTCCTCTTTCTTGTCAAGCAGAAATACACAGGAAGATAAGGATTCGGAGGAAGAGGATGGAGATGAATATGAGTGTGATTCCGTCAGGCAGCGTCACGTAGCCCAAGCTGCTTGATGAAACTGGATGAGTCGACTCTGCGATTTAACAGTCCTGTGATCTACGGCACGAGAACCAGCGAGAAAACAGATCTCACCAGCAAATATCTATCCTTGAAGAACCAAGAAGGGGTTTGATCAGGTCTAGAACAAGCCTGCCGTTCAGATATACGAATTCAGGACTTCGAGTGCCCGATCTCTTCAGAGACAACTGGGATATCAAGCCAGGAAGAAATAAAATATTGCAATTCAATTTCAAGGCCAGAGGACGGAGGTCTATAAAACAATTTGTAAGCGCAGGTCAGCTTGGCAGTATTCCTACTATATAAGTTACCAGTGCTGATGCAGATGCCAGGGAAGAGGGATCATCGTCTCAATATATAGTGGGTTATGGCGGAAACACTGTGCTTCTCCATGTGTATGTTGACCGATCAAGCACAGGAGGCGGAAATCAGAAGCATGACTTTCTTTGTCCTGCTGGAGATAGTATTCGAGGTGAGCCTTATGATCGTTTGCATCCTCTTTGCATTGACATGTTCTCTCGAGGGAAGAATCTGCAAAGCACAGATCTTGTATATATGATTTATAAAAGCCTCCCATCACCAGGTACTGAGCTCTTTCATAGTTGTATAAGTCCGAGCCGGCTTATATTTAGTCGTTGGGGATCCCGGAACGCTCACTGGGCTGAGAGCTCCGACTAAAGATTTAGCCTATCTAGGAGCAGACGCGTTAGACGCGATGGTGCTGCCGTCGGATATAACCACCCGCTCGGCTCTCGATCGGTAGGACAACGCTGGCAGAAAGCCCGACTCGGGCACAACCCGATGTTCACCGAACATCTATCAGTATTCTCTCTTTACATAGACAGAAGGCACATAGACTTTTCTTTTGATTCTTTCTGATGACCTGTTGAAGTAGAGGGTTCAGGACTCGGCATGAGACCCGTCATGATTTCGAGATTCCCCTGTCTGATTTCATATTTTATTTTATGCTGAGTCCCTAATTGCCCCTCTTACCTGGGATTCACTGGAGATTTTGGTCCTCCTGCTGCAATCATATCTTGACGGTCATCTATACTCCTTGTCTTGTGCTTTTTGGCGTTCTGCGGAAGATACCAGCCTCGTCTCGCATCTGTCTTTCGTCGCAGGATACAAAGCAAACCATTCAGAACCCTCATCATAGAAAGTCTCTGTCTTCTGGTTGATTGCATCAAACCAATCAATCAATGGCTGCAACATCAGCAAAAGAGACTCCTCTCACCCCGTTCTCCCGCCTCTCTCCATCCGTTTACCTCCGGGAGCCGACGACCACATCCATCAACAATGGTAATCCCGCGATTATCGTCATCTGCTTCTTCATGGACGCCCCTCCCCGCATACTGGTCAAGTACGTGACCGAGTACGTCCGTCTTGCCCCCTCCGCGCGCATAATCTTCGTCCTGAGTTCCGCGTCGGACTTGCTGCTGCGCCCAACGACGGCCAGCGCCCAACGTCATCTCACACCGGCTGTCGAGGCAATCCGCGCCTCGGCGGACCCAGAACGGCCAGTCTTCTTCCACATCTTCTCCAACGGGGGCACTCTGACGGCGTTGCGCCTGCTAGTGGCATACCGCGACATCACGGGCGAGCCGATGCCGGTCTCATGGATGATCATTGACAGCGCACCTGGCAAAGTCACCATCTTGTCTAGCGCGAAGGCGCTCTCATTCACGCTGCCCCGCGCAGCCGATCCTGCGCTTCTTTGGCGTGGGCATCATCATCGCCGTGCTGATAGTCGACTGGCTCGTACGGCAAATCACCCGCGCGCAGGACTCGGCCACTCTGGCGATAACGGCGATCAACGATGCGAAGCTCTTCAACGGGCAGGTCAGTGCGAAAAAGAGGTGCTATATCTACTCCGACGCGGACGACCTCGCCCACTGGCGGGACATGGAGGCGCATGCCGCCGACGCGGAGGCCAAAGGATGGGTTGTCGAGTGCGAGGGGTTTCATGGCTCACCGCACGTGCGCCATATGAGAGCGGATCCGGCGCGGTATTGGGGGATTGTCAAGAGGTACTTGAAGGATGCCAGTGCAATTAAGGCGCGTGAGACGAAACAGTAGTTTTTGTCGTCCGGATCCCAGGGTGTCCAGGTACTGAAGGCTCTACCGGAGGGATACATCGCGTACGCCATATGTCTTTTGGATCTGTCATCCGCCAATGTAGTCATTGCTTACATATGAAAAGTGTACTTAGATACGAATCCTAATACCCTTTGAGACCTCATCTATAGCTCTTCGACCGTGGTTCTTCACGTCCAAAGTCATAAGCCGTCACTTGCATCTAATATCAGCACCTCAATTTACACTGTATACGTGGAAGAGGGAAATCTTCGACATGAGTGAGTGCGATTTTCCCGCGTGTTTTCACTACTTAGAAGTATGACTTATTTTTTAAGATATACCCTAAGGATTGAAGTGAGATCTAGCCGACTAACTTCTATTACTAGGTCAACTCTCTCCATATATACTCAACACACTGAGAGGTCCGTCCAGGGTCTACAATATCTAGGAAATGACGTCAGGACCGGCTAACAGCGTAGATCCCTACATATGTTTTGAGGCACGAGCGGATCCATGGGCCAAGCACAAATTGGGTTCTGAGCGGTAGGATGGAGAAACGGCTGGTATCGCCGTCGCGCCAGACAGAACCAGCATCTTGGAACTGTGTGGAATGTAAGATTCAAAGAATGTTGCTGCCAAGGTGGATATTACTTGATTGATTGTCAGAGTCCTCCGTAGAAAGGATAAAAATAACCAGGTAAGAAGACAATAGGTCGTGGTATTAGGTACTTGTTTAACAATGCCTTCGACTACCTCTATAGCGTTATGAACAAGCACCATGGCCTTCCAGGAAAAAGTGGTTAAAGTCCATGAAAGGACCTTGGTGTCTCCGCGCGCCCGGAATGAAGCTCCGACGTCAGAGTTCTGAGCAGGCGCGAGTCGAGCCGACGTGAGCCTTCCACCCGGAAGCTCCGTCCAGACAAACTCCAGACTCAAACTTTTCGCCTGGCAGTGTTTGGTCTTTTGAAACTTCCTCATTGTCCAGCTTTCCTGGAGATACACCATAACTGACCGTCTCTTGGCCTGCTTACCTTGTCCATCTTCATCCCCATCTCCACTTTTGAGTTCCGCAAGCTCGCGAAGGAGCTTCGACCGCCTGAAGCTCGAGGTTACGATCGAGCAAACCATGGAAGCCTAAGTGGACTCTACTCCAATTGCCGCAGACGGTCCACCATTCCTGGATTTCCTTAGCATTAGACCTGCCGCTGCTTTCCGACGAGTCAATGGGAACCGCTGCCTGGCATATCTCCCGTTTACGGGCAGTCGAATTAGGAGTAAGACAGGAAGGGCCTATGCCATGGAGCCAAGAATCGACAATCAGCTGCCGAAGCTTATATCAAGCCCCGAGAGCATATCTAGACCCCTCTCGGATGGAGCGGCTGCTGACATACTAGCATGGTAAGACTGACGTCCAGCGGAGATGAAAGGATCCTCTCCTAGAATGATACAAGGGAGGAACTACCGCCCCATGACGACTTTCGCAATCAGTCTAAGAGCTCTAACAGTTCCCGGAGAGAACCCATACTTGTACTCTTTCCACGTCAGTTCTTCTCTAGAGCTTCAATTGTGGAGGAGATTCTACTTCCCCTCTCTCTGGAGCTCCTGTTTGAGATCGAGATCAACACCCCGCTGATAACATCAAGCTTGGCCACTCTTTATCTGCCAGGAGTCAATAAGGACCCGCCATTGGCCCGCTTTGCAGTGACTGGGGGTCTTTCAGTAGATCTTTTCCGGAGGCCAATAGATAGGGATCGAGAATTGGGGAACAGGAAAAAGTACGCGAGTCAGACCGATGCGATACATAGCGCTGTTTTGTTTTTCGCCCTGCTGTCGATCCGCTTTACAGACGTGTGCCGACATACTCCAGAATTCTATGCTTTTCTTTAATACAATTTGCTGTTCAGCGCTCATTCCTTCTAGCTCCTGTTTAACTAGATATCCCGTCTCCGGAGGATATGGATGCACTATTTCCATACCAGCTGACTGATATCTGCAGACACTATGTTTCAGACACCTGGTCGAACAGAGCCTATCGTTCCTCCAAAGGCCCAGGAAAACCGTTTCCAGCTCCCAGGCTATGGCTTGCCTCTGGATTATGCGCCATTAGCAAAAGATCTCTATGGAGTCGAGAGCAAGGGATTGTTTCCCACGGCGTTGGACGACCGCGATATTGGCCGGGGATATGTTAAGTGTGTTTTTGTGTGTTTTTTTAAAGAGCAATGCTAATAATGTAATATAGCCAGCCGCTGTTGACCCTCCGCGAGATTGAGATGATGAGGCTGATGGATGAAATCACGGATGAGCCGCTGTGGTATGAAAAGGTAACGTTCATTATTCTCATTCTGGTTCGTCCTATTCCTTTCTCTACATGTCGAGACTAATACTCTCATCAGATATATGAGGAGCCTATGATTGACAAATGGAAGAAGCACGCCATTAGCAGCGGCCCTAATGTCACTCCGAAAATGGTTGACTGGATCATCGAGGAGCTGAAGTTCAAGGCCAAAATCTTCCAACATGTTCGTGCAGTCAGTATATATAACGGAGACGTGGTCAAGTCAGACGACATTCTACCCGAGGAATGCCGGATTCAGCTCAAGGATGCTGTCATAAGAATTCTACAAGACCCGTCATATGTGAGAGACTATGAGCCGGAATCGGATGAGCACGAGCTCGACATTGTCCACCCGTACCTATTTCCTCTTGTCTTTGGAAGAAGTCGTATCCTCAAAGACCGTGTGATTGGTGTCGATGACGCACTCGTCAATTCCGGGAAAGGTGAAACCATTCCCATCCCAGAAGATCCCGGAATCACCCGCGAGGACATGACTTGGAGAATAGCTTCACGCGACGATATTACAGTCAGGCCCTTCAGCACTAATTTCCAGCTGCTTCCCTTTGATGTGGAGTTGGGGAGTGACGAGAACTGGCACATCGCCAGCTACATCAACAATCTGCACCCGGAGAGACACAAAGACCTATATCACATCATTGAAAACATAATAAACAAGGTCGTACCAATGTGGGACATAGCATTGACGCCACTGAAAGATATGCTTCATTCACGGGCCCGAATCGAGTATCACAAGGCCGTGTACCGTCCTCTTTCCAAAGAGGCAGAACAGTCGCGCCCCAAGCAAATGCCAGAGGAGAGTGAACATGACTACGAAGTTCGACTGAACCAGTGGAAAGAGCATGTCTACGAGGCTATTCCTCCAGAGCCTGGGAAATTTCAACCATGGGCCGTTCCCCGATTCTTGATGACCGAGCTGTCTGAACACGAGACAAATCCGCTCCGAATAGAGGAGCAGGTCAATCTCAAGGAAGAATATGGGTCTCACGGACTGCAGGTGATTATCAGGATCGTTGATCTCGTACTGACCCCCGAAAAGCCTGTGTACCAAACCCACTGGCATGTTGAAGGACAAATGGTACGTCCTCGTGAACATCCTCCCCAGCAGCGACGTCCACTTAACCAATCATCAGAACGAGCATATATGCGCTACCGCCCTGTACTACTTCGACAGCGATAATGTAACGGAAGGCCGAACCGCGTTTCGTCAGGCTTCCGACACGGACACCATCAGCGATATCGAATACGAGCCGGGCGACGGGGTGTGGCTGAAGCAGATCTTTGGGATCGAGAGCGGCGGGCCCGCCGTGCAGGTGATTGGCGAACTCTCGTGCAAGGATGGCCGGCTGATCGCGTACCCAAACTCGATACAGCACCGTGTGAGTCCGATGGAGTTGATCGACCGCACCAGAGAAGGCCACAGGAGGGTGCTGGTCCTGCACCTGGTCGACCCCAACATCCGGATCATCTCGACGGCCAACGTGCCGCCGCAGCGGCTGGACTGGCGCGAGGAGGCCCGCAAGTACCAGAACGTGCTCAACAAGCTGCCCGTCGAGCGGGACGACTTTGTGCTCAGCCGCTCCGACGGGTTCCCCTTCACCATGGACGAGGCGAAGCAGTTTCGCCAGAAACTGAGGGAGGAGCGCAAGGCGTTCACGCTCTACCAGGATGTGGTCTTTAATTCTAACCATATCATACTGTGAAAGGTCTGTTCTTTTAACTACTTATTTGTCATATTATCTCATATTGCTTCTTACTATACTATGTTAGTACTCAATAAGATCGAATCTCTGAGTGGCCTGAGCGGGTAAAGAGCAATGAGTAGGGCAAATTAAGTAAAAACTTCTTGAATATTATCTATCGTTTGCTTACACTGCTGTTAACTTCAATGATAACAAGAACAGGAGGGTAGCAGGAGTTCCTGAGGAGCCTGTTTACTTAGGCATGATTCTGACCCTGACCCTATTTTAAAATTGACATTGTCTCCGATAGAGGCAAGAAAAAGCCTTTGAGAATTTATCACTTGAATTCAAGGCAGGAAAGAGACCTAGCTACCTACCTATTCAAGAAAATGAAAGGAAAAATCCGGGAAGATGTTTTCGGGTTTTCCAGCAAACAAATTCATTTTGGTTCAATTATTGCTTTTTGGGCTGGTCTTCTAGTCCAAACGTAGAGCAACACATGCAATACATGCAATACCTACAATGCAGTACATTTCCATGCTGTGTTGTGCCATGATCTCAATCAAATATCAATCCCCACGCTATGCATCCATACATGATACATACATATATACATCCAAGACACGTAGTAGAAAAACCTAGACCTCATGTACATGTACACACATGACAATAGAGAAGGAAAGTGTAGATAACCCGCAAGCTCGACTCGTGATCTTGATCTGATCTTAGACCCGTGAATCAAACCGGGTCTTTTTTAGTCTATAGTCCAAGGAATACGGATCGAAACAGTTGAGAATGGAGGATGCAAGGATCACCGCCCCCTCCACTCGGGGAACTCGTCCTCGAGGCGCAACCGCGCCGTGACGTTCATGCTGAACAGCTCCTGGATGAGCAGCTTGGCGGCGTAGGGGATGGTCATCTTGACGACGTTGCGCGACGACTTGCAGCGCTGGCACCAGTTGAGGTAGCCCATGAAGCCGCACGTCTCGCACACGTCGACCTCGTGCTTGTCCGACGACAGCATGAGCCGCTCCAGCAGCAGCTGGCTGGTGCCGTACGCGATGAGGCAGTCGCGCTCCATCTCGCCGAGGCGGAGACCGCCGTCGCGCGAGCGGCCCTCGGTGGGCTGCCGCGTCAGGATGGCGCGGGGCCCCCGTGCCCGGGAGTGCATCTTGTCCTGGACCATGTGCTTCAGCTTCTGGTAGTAGATGGGTCCCGTGAAGACGTAGAAAGGCAGCGGCTCGCCCGTGATGCCCGACGTGAGGTAGTCCTTGCCGCCGTAGCTGAACCCCTTCTCGATCAGGATGCGGGACATCTCCTCGACGGGGCTGCCGCCAAAGGCGGTGCCGTAGCCGTGCTGGCCCGTCAGCACGCCCGCCTTGCCGGCCACGAGCTCGAGCATCTTACCGACCGTCATGCGCGAGGGGAATCCGTGCGGGTTCATGATGATGTCCGGGACGATGCCCTGGTCCGTGAACGGCATGTCGACCTGCTCCGCGATGAGGCCCACGACGCCCTTCTGGCCGTGGCGGGACGAGAATTTGTCGCCGACCTCGGGGCGACGCGTCTGCCGCGTCAGCACCTTGATGAGCTGATTCTCCCCCTCGGTCACGGAGATCATGACCTTGTCGATGTAGGCTGGGTCTGGGAGTTTGTAGGTCATCGGGGCTGGCAGGTAGTTGATGGGCCTGCCCGCGTCGGACCCCGTGAATCCCGACGAGAGAGCCTGCTCGGGGGTGACTTTGTTGATGTACACCTCGCCCGCGTTGACCTGCTCACCGACTGCGGCCAGACCGTCGCTCTCGAGGAGGGCATGCTTCCTGATCGGAGCGTCGTTCTCATACTGCGGTCCTGTGAGCTTGTCCTTGGTTCCGTTGGAATAGCTCTTGAGGTTGGTAGTGTATTTCCGGAAGACCTGGCATCGTCCGAAACCGCGATCGATCGATCCTTTGTTCAGGATGAGGGCATCTTCGATATCGTAGCCTGAATAACTCATGACGGCCACCGTCGCGTTCTGACCGGCCGGGAGATGGTCGTATTTGACAAGTTCAATGGTGCGAGTCTTGACCATTGGTTTCTGAGGATAGACCATGAGATAAAGCAGGGAGTCGATGCGGAGGAATTGGTTGGATGCGATAGCGCCGATAGCTTGTTTACCCATTGCACACTGGTAGGTGTTGCGCGGGGACTGGTTGTGGTGTGGGTAAGGGATCAGACCGGCGACGGCGCCGAGAATGGTAAACGGTTCGATTTCCAGGTGTGTCGTGGTGTCGTTGATCTCGTTTTCATACATGGCAATGTTCGAGTCGTTCTCCTCGTTCACATCGAGATATTCAACCAAGCCCTGGGCCAGAAAATCGTCGAACTCCATCGTTCCGTCGCGCAGCTTCGCGAGATGATGGGCTTTGACCCGAGGTTTGCCGTTCTCGACGATAATGAGGGGTCTGCAAATCCGACCATCGTCGGTGGCAATATGCACTGTCGCGTGATGATGGTTGATGTAGACGCTGACAAACTCGGATATCCGTCCCATGCGGCGCAGCCTGCGGAACGAGTTCAGGAAATGCTTCGGGCGTCTGGTCAGGGCGATCGGGGTACCGTTGATCGCGATAATGTAGGCACCGGGGCCATATATTTCTCTTCCACCAAGCGTGTTGATATCTTCCGCCCCCAGGACAAACACCAGCTTCCGTATCGGCTCTTCTTCGTCGTTGGTCGTGATGTGCGTCATCAGTGCAAGGTTCTTCACGAGACCGCAGGCCTCTCCTTCCGGGGTGTCAGACGGGCAGAGCATTCCAAATTGCGACGGCTGCAGCGCCCTCGGTCCGCTGACTTTTCTTGTCTTCTCGAACTGGCTGGATATACGCGTCATCATACCCAATGCGGATATGTAGCTCAGCCGGCTCAGGACGTGCGTGACACCTGCACGTTCCATGCGGAAACGTTTCAAGCTCCAGTTTCCGGTTGAAATAGCGCGGTTCATCCCTTGCGTGATGTGATTTCCATGCATGCTTACGATGCTCCAGGCATCGAAAGCCTCCGCCCGAACACGCTTGTTCAAGACTTTGTCGATGTTCATCCTGATATCAAAGCAAAACTTCTTGAACAGATCCTCGAAGAGCAGAGCCAAGAGCTGGCCAGCCAGCTCGAGTCTCTTGTTTCCGAGGTAGTCGCGGTCATCCACCATGGATGGATCATGTTTCGCCATCAGAACACGACGGGCCATGTGGGCAATGTACACCGCTTTCGGCCGGAAATCCATGTCCTTCACATCCACGTGGGAGATGATAACAGATGAGATAGCCTCGATGGCCTCCTGGACATGCGTCCTGCGATACGCTGTCTGCTTGCGGTTGATCTTGATCCGTGCCCCGATCCATTCGAGCGCCTGCTGCTGGGTGAAGATCCCGAGCTTGATGGCCTCTTCGAAATTGACGGCAAAGTCTTCCTGGTAGACTTTGTCGACTCCCGCGACAAGGAGCAGCATCTCCTTATCGGAGTGGATGCCCATGGCTTTGAGAAGGATGACCAGGGGAATGTCCTCGCTGAGGACGTTGTGCTTCAGGTAAAGCTTGTCCTTTTTGAGAATGATATAGCTCTTTGATTTGCGTTCGTTGGAGGAACTCGTGACCGAAGCCTGCACGATCTCCTTCTTCGGATCCGTTTCCACAATGACACGGTTCTTGCTCAGCTGCTCCTGGACCAGGATAACCTTCTCGGTTCCGTTCACGATGAAGTAACCGCCAGGATCCAGCGGGCACTCGTTCAGCCTATGCATTTCTGCCGGCGTCTTGTTGTAGAGGACACACTTCGAGCTACGCAGCATAACCGGCATCCGGCCGATGTTCACTCCTCGTCTTATCACCCTTTGACGACCACGCACGTATTCGAAGTCGACAAGAATTGGAGCGGCGTACGTCATATCGCGAAGTCGACACTCGTTCGGCGTGACGGTCGACTCGTATGTGAATCCGGCCTCGTCGGTCTGCGGTTCGTCTGCACGCCGTGGGGTGGACAGATAGATATCGGTAAACCTATAGTAGGTTAATCGCCACTTAGTCACTTATCGCGGGACGCAAAGTCCGGATGCAAACAAAGTGCGTACTTGATGTAGAAGTTGTGGTCAACATCGCTGCGGATCGTCGAGTTGGCCTGAACGATCTTCTTCAATTGGACCTCGACGAAGTAGTTGTAGGAGTCAATGTGCTGCTTCACCAGCCCCTTGACCTTCAGGAAAGCAGGAAGCAGATTCCACTTGTCACGAGCGGTGTTGATGGGGTCGGTCAGCGACTTGTTGTAGTAGAATGGTTGGAGAACGGCATCGAAGGGCTGTTGTCGAGTCGTTAGCAGGTGTATTCTTGACTAACACAACAACAGGTCTACTGTCTGGCATACATCCGTCCGGCGCGGTTTTTTCGGATGGGCGTGACCATTTGTCTGATCCTGCTGCTGGTCATTGCTGGTTGGGCTCTGCGCTGGATCGGCAGACTGCTTGGGATGCGACATGCGCTTCCGCTTGAGCGCTGGGTCGGCGGCCATGGGGTGAGCAGCGGTGGCGGTCTGTCGCGGTGGTCAGCGAGGTCGTGGAAAAAAGTGGGAGCACGCGGAGCAGGTTTTCCGTACGGCGGGAAGATCTGCAGAGGGCGGCGCGGCCTCGGCCGAAGCCTGGGGCCTCCTGCGAGGAGGCATCGTCGCCGACAAGCTGCAGACAGGAGAGTAGATGCAGGCTGCCGGGGGATCTGGGGAGCGTGGTCGAGCTGCTCAGCTCTGAGGAATAAATCGAGCTTCGCGGCGTCTTTCGGTGGAGGGGAACGCCCGGCGGGATGCTTATGTAAGACTGCGCCCTAACCCGACACGGCTAGCGCCCGATAAGCCATCGGCCGTCGATGTTTGCCATGTTTGTCTCAGGTGCTCCTATCTACATCCTACATCTCCATCTCTCATACCACATGTATTCCTTCGGTGTGTCAGCAGTCTGCAAGTAATCAGACTGCTCTGGATTTTCAACCTAAATTGCTTTTATGAATTATTGCAGAGCGTGGTTAACTTCAAGACTCAAATAGATCATGCTGTGCAGATGCAGATGAGCAACCCATGTGACAAGACTGCATCAAAACTGCCTTACAATGACAGAGTATAAGCATTTACAGTTCTACCATTATCACAGACTCTATGCAGCATACTCAGCAGAGACAAATCTCACCCTTGTATCCACTTAGATGTTGCTGTGGGCTGCTCATCCCTCATGCACCAATTAACTGGGACAAATACTCCGACCTTGCAGACGCAAACAAAAACACGGAGCTGCAGATGGCAGTGCACGCGAGCGCGGGGTTCAATGAAACTGCAAGGACCGGAAGCCTTCTCCAGAAGATGGATCTGACTCACCTTGTCTATCAGATATCATAACCTCTGGATTCCTGGAGAAAGTTCTGGTTCCGAGGCACTTGGGAACCGGCGCCGGACATCCCGGCAAAGATATGCCGCGGGCATCTCTCCCATATTAATGCTAGTTTCAGACCGCTAAAAAGCTACTTCGAAGCATGTGGTATCTGAAGTCTGGCATTTGGCGTCTGGACCTTTTACCAGATACAGAAATGGAATAGTCCCAGAGGACAGCATCCCTTGGTAATGCGGAGGCCAGCCTCTAGGGTCCTCGTACGAGCTTTCTCCGCAATCCTCCTCTAGCATATCTATCAATGGTCTCCCTTAACGAGCGGCTTTGCTGATAGCTTCTAGCTCCCCGCGGACGCCAAGCCGCCAGCGCACCCCGGAGCGGCTCCCGGGCCTCGTGTCTCCCGCCCCCGCATTGCCTCCCTCTGGGGTGTCAGACGTCTATCTGTCATTCATGGCACTTCAGTCGCTGAACTTTCATCTGGAGATCCCGAGGTTTGTTGTTCAAACCCGCGAACCTCTAGCCAGACTGTCTTGGCTGTGGAGATGACCGCTCACAACCTCGGGATTGCTCGAATTCTCAGTGCACGTTTCCAATCACCATGCTCAGTTCGTTCTGGGCGTCTTGAGTACGTGGTACAACTGACCCAGCACGGCAGGATGCGGGGGAAAACATGGGATGCGAACTCACGGGGGATTTAAGGCCCCTCCTTTCCCGCATTGAGGGAGATTGGATGTCTGTGTCGCGCGCATAATCTGCAAGCAGCTTCTGGTTTGCATCCAGAATTCTGATTTTGTGACCCTCTTGACACTCTCTTTATCTGAAGCTAGTTCTCCGAGGCCGTGGTCATCATGGCTGCTAGCAGTGAAAAAAGTGCTAGCGTTGAGCGCATTGAAGATGTCGGCCAGCCTGCTCTCAACAGCCTTGACTTTGATGAAGAGTTCAGCCCAGTAGAGCAGCGCAAGATCATCCACCGCATCGACAGGCGCCTGGTCACTATGACCGGACTGGCTTACTGTATTTCCCTCATGGACAGGACAAACGTCAGCAATGCTGCGATTGCCGGGTAATTAACCCAGATTCGTTTTGTACTCTCATGGAAACTATACTGACAGCGCACCAGAATGATCGAGGACTTGAGACTAGATATCGGTTTCCGATACGTACGATGTTCAGTTTCATTACCATATTATAGACACCTAACTTGCAATAGTCCATCGTCGTCCTGATGTTCTTTGTTCCATACACTATTTTCCAACCTCCAATGACGGTCATCATAAGGAAGATAGGACCTACCTACTTTCTCTCCGCTATCATTCTTGGCTGGGGTGCAACAATGATTGTACGTGCGAGCGTCTCCTTTATGGCAATTGTTCTAACACTGCGTCAAGGGGATGGGTTTCACGAAGAATTGGCATCAGCTGGTCGGTACTCGTGTTATCCTTGGCTTCCTGGAAGCGGGATACTTTCCCGGCTGTGTGTACCTGTTGTCATGCTGGTACGTGCGATGTGAGTATTCAGAAGCCCTACTTGTCTGAGACGACTCTGACTTTATAAGATGACGTTCAAAAACGCTTCTCTATTTTCTATCTTATCGGATGCGTCGCTTCGGCTGCGTCCGGGATTCTAGCGTTTGGTCTGATGCAGCTGGCCGGTGTTCAAGGGCTCGGAGGCTGGAGGTGGATATTCATTCTGGGGGGAGTTGTATGCAATTTCCTCCATCAATCTGGACTCCATGTTGACCTCTTGACAGATTACCTGCGTTGTCGGAATTTTTGCTTTTTTCTTTCTCGTCGACTTCCCTGACAAGGCCTACAAATCCTGGAGGTTCTTAAACGAGAAAGAATGCGCCTTTATCGTACGTCGCATCAACAAGGACCGCTCGGATGGAGACTCCGAGCCCTTCACCTTGACGCGTTTCCTGCGGCCCGCCTTGGATCTAAAGATCTGGGGGTTCGCCATGATCTTTTTGTACGTCTTCCCCCATCAAACAAAACCTCCTCCATCATCAAATCATGCCATGCTAAAGTCAACGCAGCTGCTTGACAACAACCACATACGCCATCGCATATTTCCTCCCCATCATCCTCCGCCAAGGCATGGGTTTCGACGTCGGCGCCTCGCAGTGCCTCGTCGCGCCGCCCTTCGCCTTCGCGGGCATCGTCATGTTCGCGACCGCCTGGGTCGGCGACAGATACCACATGCGCGGGCCCATACTAGTCTTCAACGCCCTGCTCTGCATCATCGGCCTTCCCATGATGGGCTTCGCCAAGGGCAACGCGACCCGATACGCAGGCGTGTTCCTCTGCACCGCGGGTGCCAACGCCAACATCCCTGCGTGCATGGCGTACCAGGCGAACAACGTCCGCGGGCAGTGGACGCGTGCCTTCTCGAGCGCGACCCTCGTCGGCTTCGGCGGCGTCGGCGGCATCGCGAGCAGCCTGGTGTTCCGGTCGCAGGATGCGCCGGGCTACCGGCCTGGCATCTATACGACCATTGCGTAGGTCTTTCTTCTTCTTCTTCTTCTCTCTCTCTCTCTCTGACAGCAGTGGAATTTATAGCCCTCTGACTGACTGCATCTAGTTGCAACGTCCTTGTTATCTTAATTATTGGCGCCCTGAGCCTCTGGTTCCACCACTGCAACAAGCAGGCCGACCGCGGCGAGCGTGTCATCGAGCGATCCGAGCAGTTCCGATACACAATCTAGCCAAGCCGAGCTGTCTGTCACGCTATTCGCTGCTTTACATTATTGCATGTGTAGACAAGTCAATGGAGTGAGGCGGAGGGCTACAGTATTTTAATTTTATTTACCATAGGTGATCTGCAGACAGACACTAGAGAACCATACAAACATGGGCGGTAATTGGTGTAGGGATGTGCAATAATAGTAAAGCAAGGCGGTCACGTAAACCGTGCCTAGTATATTTAGGTACTTGGTACTGGAGCTATGCACATGTACATATATACATGTATGCATACCTACATCAGACGCTGTGCTTTAGGCCATGTAGATTAAACAGGGATCATCTGATGTAGGTGCATGCAGGAGAGATCATGATCACACACACCCACCTACCTGATCCAATCTAATTCAACAAGTTTCTTCTAATCTCAGCATTATGATTTGATTCTCCGCCTTACCCCGGGTGATATCTAAAAAGATATGTACAGGCTGTGATCTCGAACTACAGTAAGGTATAATTAATCAATAAGAAGGCTGTGTTGGCTGCACTTAAGCCCATCTGAGGAGTATCCCAGTTAATTAAACACAACGAACAGCTACCTACTTTTTCACCTGACATCTTGTTCTTCCTGCCGTAGCTGCCTTTTTAGTCAATATCTGTCCATTTGCACTCCAAGATGGGCGATTCTGAAGACGTCCACTTGCAAATCTTTATCTCGGAATTGACTTCCGACAGCTGACCGGTTCCGCTCACTCCAAGAAGCAACATCCATAGTTTGAATGGAGATCCAGGCAAAGAATGATGCCTTACCGGTTTCCTTGCGTGCTATGTACATGGGTGCAGATGGTAAGAATAGCATCCCTGTCAGTTTCCTATTAGAAAACTCCAAGACTCGGCACGGATTCAACTAAAAGTTTGTTTTCTTATACGCCTACGCTAGGTGCTGGCGATTTCAAAAATGGATCGCAGGTGTAGAAAATGGATCGCAGTAAGACCCAACAGAGTCAAGTATCAAGGCTTGACAAATTGTTTTAAATGAGCAACGTAACGCGGTTTATGAGGACTGTAGACATGCAAATAAGAAAATACATTTCTCTAACTAGGTATCTCCCTACAACTGAGTATCGCGAACGATGCAGCCAACTCATCTTCTGTCATATGTTTTCATTGTTTGTCAATTTCCCATTGCATTCTCCCTTCCATGGGTGAGCGCTTCTCTGTCTGGCGTCTGGAATTCAAATTGAGACAAGCAGCTTGAGAGCATCGAAGTAATCTACCTCTCCCAAAGCACAAACTATACCGACAAGTTCAGTGAGTCTACTTGTTGGCATTGTCACCAGGAAGATACTTATAGCTAACAATGCATGGTGTAGCTACTGAGTTTATCAGTGGGAATTCATACCTGCTCCCAGATGGTTCTCTGTTAGACATAGCTTTTTGCGGTGATGTTCACCAGACAACAAGTCAGGCGCAAGTAAAAGCCGCACCTGGATCTATAATTCTGCCACACTTCGGCAACGACAAATCAACGCATCTTTCAACATGGCACATCACCAGGCTGGTGTTATTTATTGGTATGGGACTCAAATTTCAAGAAATCCTGACAATAGGATGCTTTCCGAGGTCTTGAACTTCACGAATGGCGTTGATGGACAACGTAAGTGCCCAACAGCTCTGATAGTCGATGCTTGCTAACACAGCTTAGTGCTTGCAACACATCCACTTAATGGTTCGCATGAGAATGGGGCATCTAGTCTTAGCATAGATGCAGCCAGCATCATGCTTCCAATGGATCTTGAGGAGGTTGGCAACATGTATACCCTTTACGGGTTGTGGAACACTACCGACACCCACAAAGGAAACATCACGGTAATCTCAAATAAAGGATAATGTTGCTTATAGATACTAATAGCTGCAGACTTTTGCCGCATGCATTAACGTTAAAATTACATTACCCACCCCATCTACAGCAGCTCTGTTCAGGCTCACTCCAGTGCTCATATGGCATCTTCCTCCAGTATTCCATCACCATTTAGGACATCTCCGGCATCATTGCAGTCGCCTCCCAGCGTGAATAGGACAGGATCAAGTACACAGCCTCCAACAAAGACAAAAGCATGCTCTGTGACACCCGAGTTGAGCCATTCGAACGTTACAAAGACAAGAGCAACCCCCACTACTGCAGTTCATGTAGTCACAATCAACTACGGAGGCAAAACACTGTTTAATCCTTCTTATCTAGATGACATACCTGTGGGCGATGCTATTCTGTTCGAGTCCCATGGAGATTATAAAGTATTTGAGTCGACATTATCACAACCATGTGCTGGAAAGAGTGACAATGCGTCTGAATACCACCTACTCAGTGTCGATACTACAGAGCCACTCTGGTTTTTTGCATGTCCAGAGGAAGGGCTCTGTCATTGCAATCAGACATCCTTATTCGCGCTGAATCCAGGAAACCGCCTGGGGGAGTTTTACAAGAATGCTCCAACAATGACGATAACTTTTTCAACCTTAACAACATGGATTAAACCAATCACTACCTACACTAGTATCAAAGTTGTCTATCCGACAGATGACTCCAAACATTGATGAGTAAGTACTGTCCAGAATTTGAGCCATCTTTCTCTGATTCCTTGTCCAACTCCAGGCCGAGAAATGACCACTACAGCACGAATGGCTGGCTTAAACATTGCTTAGACATTGTATTTTTCAGACCTCTGGAAATAGTTTCAGCCCCGATTAACTGCGACTATTCTCTGATACAAAAATGCATGTATAAAATCTCTTCATCTTGATGAATGAGAAGAAGGGGATAGAGTTCTGGGAACATAAGCGAATTCACATTATCTCAAATTCATCGAAGATGATTCGCAAACTGGCCATCCTCTTGCTCTCATCTTGAACTGCCAGTTCAAGATCGGCTTCAGTTAGTATGACTAGTCAAGTCCAACCTCCCCCCTACAAGCCAGTTTGACAACTACATCGGAGAAGTGCGTAACACACTGCAAGTCTTTGTAATATTTTTATTCTATCTGAGAATAAAATCATTTGCTTTATTTTATGAAGAAAAATCTATTTATAATTTATAGTTAGTAATAAAATTGCTAAATAATGCTCTGATTCTTTAATTTTAAATCGTATCCATGCATCAGCCACGCCTCGGCCTCACCAACAGGTCATCTGCTGAGAAACTTGTTTCGGGACCTTGCATTCGTGTACTACTATGGCTGGGGACTAGCAAACACTTAAAAGGCTGAAGATGGGCCTTTCCTTCCCTCACTTCTGCCTAATAGCCTCCAAACAATATCTAATCACAACAGCTACTCAGACACTCCACTTAAATATGCCAATATACGCATACTATTACCTTCCATGCCCGCTATGTCTGCAGGACGTTGATCAATCACAACCAGATTTTTACCGTGTGCTACCACTGGATTCAGCATATGCGAAACTCATCAATGAAAGGCCTCATTGGGAGCCAGGAGTCTTGAATCAAATCATTGTTGGAGATCTTACATTGATCTCATATCAAGATTACCCTCGACTGAGGTATACCGAAAGAGCTTGGCTTTTACACACAAGATGTCTGGATTTTGTTCGAGACCTTTCTTCTCCAAAGCTGTATCTTTTGATGGATCTGGTCGAACCCACATTTCTCTCACGGTCACTTCGTCCTGCAAGCAAGTATGGTGCTTTCCACTCCCACCAGCCATGTCAGACCTTGGAGGTAATAGCCACACCATGTCCATGGCGACACTTCATATTGGAAATGATTAGGTCTCTCTGGAACTCTCTCTGCCGTCTGCCGTGGGAGAGGAAAAGACAATTACCTTTAGGGTTGCCAAGAGAGATTTGGGACATGGTGCAAGAATATGACATCGGTCGTTTGCTCTTTGTTATGAAAACTGCATCACAGCTGAAGAGACTGGATGTGGGCCCTACAATTATCTCGAAGCAGAGATTCACAGTGAGAAGGTTGACTTTAAAAAGCGACTTTATACGAATCCATTTCATCAACATTGGAGGTAGAACCTATATCCGCCATCTTACAGATCCAAAAGATAACCGCATCCAAAGTCAGGCGGCATCATCTCCATTCGTGCGGGCTTGGAGACGAGCTATTGCGGTGTTACATTTTCTTATGGGTGGCAGGCGGGCCTCTGGAGTCAAGAGTCTAGACTACAGACTCAATGGAAGCAAATATCTTGCAGTCAAAAGTGACGGGATAGGTATTATAGACATTGCATTCAGAGACACTGAGGCTGGACCTGAATGGATTCTGAATAACCGCACTACTTCCGCTGTGCATGAGATATCCAAGGTCAGATACGCAAAAGTGCGGGACCTGATCATTATCTATGATGTATGGGCCTTATCCTACTGTCCTTCTATCTGATGCACTGACATTGTACAGTCTCGGAAGTGCCGTGCCATTATCCCGTCAAACAGGACTGGTGCGGAACCATATTTCTATGAACCACCATTCCCCCCTGACAATTGTTGGATTGATTCTGGGTTCCTAGTGAAATCAGCCCTCACTGACAACAATAATATGGACCCTTCTGCTTACTTTGCGAGAGCAAAATACATCCCATTTGCCAGAATAATGAACATTGCCTTCGATATTGACCCCTCACGACTCGGAATTGAGGGGATCCATGTAAATCATTCAAATGACTGTGTGGAGAATTCTGTCAGTTTTCCTCAACCTCCGAAATGTTTGAAATTCCTTTTATGTCGTGTGCAAATTGGCTATGAATATCCATTTCTCCAGGTAAGCGCTGACTACTGATTATGTAACATGAAGGATATCGCTGAGGACAATAGTTTGAGGTTGACAACAAATGGAAACCTCCTCTTCCACCTCATTGCACTGTTGTTCGCGAGATACTAGTGGAGAATGTTGTGGGGATTTGGTGGGGGAAGACCTTTTCATTTACTCCTATACATATTGGGGTTGTTGTGTCTGAAAGGACAGATCTCAAAAACACTATAACCATTGATTGAAGGTATTGTAGGGAGATATTGTACAGGGAAGACAAGCTTCGACGTAGGGAAGCTAGCTGATTGGGGCAAGGCTATAGATGAGGGATATGGTAGATGGAATGACTAGATAGGGGGCAATAATAAGGAGTAACTAAGATTCAGACTTAGATACACAAGAACTTCAGGGACGGTGTAGGATATGGCTGTCAAAGGTCACCTGGACTTGCGTATACCGAGCGAGGAGCCCTCAAGTAACTGAATATCCGCCGTATGAAGGTAAAGACACATTCAAGAGAAGACCATAGTTGAATATGATCGCGATGAAGGGAAAATAATATACTTGAAGTCCCTGTTGAAGGGCTTCCTTCGGAGACCATTGCCCCACGCCTCCTCCGAATAACCGACCTCTTGGACGCCATCAATCACTGGTTGCGAAGCTTGTCAAAGTCAAAGCAGTGTCTTAGAGTGTCCTTTATAGTATCTTTGTGGATGGTGTAGTCCAATGGACCTCTTGCTAATGTATCCATTCTCCCGTCACGTGTCAACTCGATGAATTCGCACCTTAGGCCTCCGTTCCGCGTAGTTGCGAAGGCAAACCCCACACGACGATGTCCAGGGTGGATAATGTCCGTCATTAGCCTCTGGGCTACGACTTGTCTCAGGTTCTCAAGGTTCTCAGTCGCTGAGACTTCTCCGCAGAGGACTACTCTGCCAGAATGGGTGACCTGTACATGCCGGCTTCTCTGGACATTATGAGCCCTGTTCCCAGAAATTCACCATTGATCGCAACCACCTTCGACATGATACCAGCGTTCAGAGTATGGGAAGGCCCCAAAATAATGAGGCCTTAGGCTCCAGGTTGCGGGTTCAGGTGCTGTTTTCAGCAGGAAACTACTCTGTGAGCCTCGAGTTAGTCTTGGAGAATTGACTAGAGGTTGCATGAAAACATACGTGGAAGAGCTCCTTATACGAGGCAACTGGTGTTAGCCTCTTTGGACACATTTTGTGGGTTATGGAGATGTATCCTGTGATCCTCCAGGATGGTATGGGGGTGCTTTAGTAAATCACTAGAAGGCTGACAGACTTGATATCCTGTCTTTTGCCCACAAGTGTTGTGCTGTTAAGCATGCTATCCCCAATGTTGGCTGGGACTTTGTCAGCAATTATCTTGATCATCTCAAGATGCCTGTAAATTGCTCACCAATTCTGATCTGTCCAGATTCAGAGAGAAGGATATTTTTATGACTGATATTTTCATGACTAATTTGGAGCTTTTCATGAACGTACTGGAGGCCTCTGAGGACCTCTCTGCAAACAGTGGCAATATCTAATTCACTGAACTCTATACCAGGGCTGGCGCAACAACCAAAAGTGGTATCTCAAATGGATCAGAGTTGTAGACAAAAATATTGAATTTCCCACATGGAAAGCCTCAATCAGATTAACAAGATTTGGATGGCAGGTTTCTTTCAGCTTCAGCTTGTTGTAACCTTTCCCCTTGAAATCCCTTGTTTTGATCAAGACACTAGGCAAACCATGTAGGTTTTCAAAACTGATCCATCCAGTCCCAGCCTGGTTGAATTTCCAAGATGTCCAGTATTCTCAGAAGGGCTTCCCTCTTTCAAGATCTTTTTTTTGTTTTGCTGCTCTTTTTGCACTTTTGCACACCAATGAAGAGTTACTGGGTTTGGTTCTTCCCGCTGCAGCAGGTTTTTGGGGTCATCGGCTTCTTGGATGTTGCTATACAGCTGGTGCAAGTATAAGGGAAGGATAGGTGAAGATGTGGTGAGCTTGGGTGAGCAAATCACCTTGACTGGGTGATCGGATCACCTGACTCACCCAGCTCACCCACCTAAAGCGGCGATGTCCAAGTGAGGAAGGAAAGAGCTGCTCGCAGATTTTTATACGATATTTTGACCTACCCAGGTAGGTAGATAGGCAGGCAGGCAGGTATAGAGTCCCGGGTATACAGCCTGAGCCCTTACACACCTACCTACCTACCTTAGAGTACGTAAGGTGGGAAAGACCCAGGCAGCCGGCCAGCGAGCGCAGTACCTATCAGCCCAACCTGTAGAAGTACAGGGATAGCGTATTGACACAGACATCCCATTTCCAACAGTCCATAGGATCAGGTGCCATTCTTCACCATCTGTCTATCTATCTATCTATCTATCTATATCTATATATATCTGAGTTATATATATATATATATATGGAAGCGCCGTCGGGCTCAGGAGCAGCTACCTGCATCTTGTACTGTACAGTACGTGGAGGGGGCCCTGCTGCCTGGAGCAGCAGCAGAGGGCCTGAGGCCGCAGCAGGAACGGAGTACCCAACCTCCTGGAGATCTACTAACTAACCTCGGGAGTCTGGATGGTAGTCCACTCGATAGCTACCTAGGTAAGTAAGCAGATGAGATGGATGCCGTCACGATCCCATCATCCAAATATCTTATAGCTAGATAGGTAGGTAACCCGACCTAAGCTTAAATATTTAAATCCCCCGCTCCACCCCGCTCCGTTGAAAATTAATGAAACAAGTTATATGAATCACAAGAAATACCACAGAAAAGGGACAATGATGAGCTGAAAACACGTGCTATCATCACTATCAATCGAGACATTTCCCACCGAGTTCTCTACACTTGGGGAGAAAATGGCTCCTGCTGAAAAAATACAATAAACATTAATTTCGCTGCTCTGAGTCCGACATACACATGCACCCTACACACACACATATATATTGTCAGCCGAATATTACCACTATACCCTAGTGGTATACCAAGAGACCTATCAGCCTATTCAGCACACGCCGATCCAGGCATCTCGAAGGTTATAATCCCTGCAATAAAGGGATCATACTGTCTATACCCGAAACACCTATTTTCCTTTTTTATTTCACGAAAATGTCTCGGGATCATTAAACAAAGAAGTATTCGGAAGGTCTTAACCCCTAAGTCCATAAATAGTGGTCAGATAGTTAGGTAGATTGGAATAATCAGAGTTTTCATCATCATACCTTCGGATTACGAGGTTCGAACAGTCCGACATATATGTATATCGGGATCTGTACTGTATCATGATCAGAAAATATCATCATGTATTGCATCTGTCCAACTCACTCACTGCATCATTGGAACCCATTTTGCGCAATATGCAGATGCAGCCTGCACTACTGCAGAAGGGTTGGGGAAAGGAGAAAGTGCCCAGGTTTTCCGATTTGAAAAGAGAGAGGGAGAGCCAGCCATCCAGGGCCCCTTTTTCAACCGACAACTGCGCAGAGATAACATATGTCTGTTTATTAATTATTATTCTCCAGGGATCAGGGATCTTGTTTATTCACCAATGCTTCTCTAAGTCTCTGCAGATCTGTATGTATTGTACTGTACATACATACAATTCATGGTTCAATTGTCTGTCTTGTCTGTCCTTCATTATTACTCGCTTCCACTCCGTCCCACAAGAGAGAGCAGTACTGATCCAGCACCACACCAAACCACATCGCTACATCGCTGCCCGTACCTATTACCTATCTATTATTGCTCCCGTCTGTCATCGCTGGTAGAAGGCCTGCCTCCCCCCTCTCATGCCTCGGCCAGCTTCCCTAGGTACTGTACCTACTTATTTATTACCCCAGGAGAGCTTCTGGTATCATGCTCATTCATCACAAGTTATGAGTGGTGAGTGGCTCAGATTGTGCTATACTATTCTATTCTATCCTATCCTATCGACATTCGAATACTTATCTATCTAGCTGCTTATCCAGGCAACGATTTAAAAAAAATCATGCTGCCAGAAGAAGAAGAAGTATCCTGATGCTATTTTTTAAGAAAAAAAAAATAGAGTGCGTAATACATATATATATATATTAGAATTATATCTTGATAAAATACCTATTTATCTATGTCTATATATATTACATATATATTACATATTATATATATCTAGGCAGGTCGGCAGGCACCTCTTGGCACATGGCCATGAATCGATCGAGTTGGCCTGCCGGTCTGACTTTCAGAAACTATTCTCCGACGAGCCATGTGTAGGTTGGGTTAGACGGATAGGTTAGGATTAGGATAGGTAGGTAGGTACATACCTGCCTTCTCCCAATCAGGCCCATCATATTAGTAGTATTATCCTGCACGTCGGTAAGTACCTTGGGTAGATTAGGTTATGTAGTAGGCACCTGGTAGCTAGGTTGCAGTGAGCCAGCGAATGAGCAAGTGAGGCCACAACAGGGGATGTATGTATGCATGTACGTATCATGTCTGCCGCCCGGCACCAACCTCGCGCGCTCGCTTCTTAGGGTTTCCTAGCACATTGGATACCTCTTTACCTTTTTGCCCTGATAGATTGATTCGCTTACGCGCGCGCGTGTGTGCGTGTGCGTGTGTGTGTGTGTGTCTAGGTCTTCTATGAGAAGAAAAGTCGCTAATGAATACTAGTATTCTGTTTTTACAGCTCCTTGCATATCCTGCATAGGTACCCAGGTAGGCACTGTACCTACCTAGTGCAGCCCAGATAGATAAGAGACTACATAGCTCAGAGCACGACCGGAACAGCCTAAAAAGAGAAGCTCTGAAGATTGTAGCCTGCCAGTCTGGAAATTGAATTGCTGTCGCGTGAACTCTTCAATGGCCGACTGCCAGTTGCAATGTCCCAAGCGAAGCATCCGCAGCAAGTCCAAAAGGAGATGGAAGCAAGGAAAAGAAGACGGATGCGTTGTCAGGCTCTTCCCCTTCCCTTCTCTTCTCGGCTTGACCTTGATTCGACAGGTGTCGTTTTCCGTTTCGGGTTCCCTCACTGAATGTATTGGGCCATTGAGAAGAATGCTGGCGAATGTGAAATGCGTGTCTCAATGTCAATTGGGCATCCTGATTGTCAACCGCATCTGCAATGGCAATGTGGACGAGCAATTGTGGAAGAGAAAGAAAGAGAGACAGCTCAATCCGTCTTTACTGCTCAAAATAAGACATGCAATGTGCCATTGACAAATTTTGAACTCGTGTTTCAACACGACAGGTGGCCAGCTGGCCTCGCAGTGGGGGATGGAATGGCGAAAAGAAGCAATTGAGCAACAGGAACAATTGACATCGAATCGAACTGGCTTGAGTGCTTCAGTTCCGAAGCCTACAGAAGCCAAATGCTATGTATCCCTGTGCTGTCAGACAGCTGTGTGGACGCCACAGCCGGGATGGACAGCCTCAGGATGTAGATCTTCGTGGTCGAGACCTTGCGCACAATGATGCCGGTGATAACCTGGTTCGAGAGCCATGCTCCAATAAGCGCCTGACAGGTGAGGTGCAGCAGCGCAATTGAGCTGTATAGATTTGGAGTCGCTGGTTGTAAGCACGCGACACGCGGAGAGGATAGCTCGTTGGGGAATAGGGTCAGGAGTGCCATGCTGGCAGCTCACCGTCTGTTTCATGGCGGTTGCCTTTCTCGAAGCATTTGAAACCGTTGCTTCCGTTAGCGTCGATGCGTTGAGGAAAGCACTGGTTAGGACATAAAATCCGGTCTACTGTTTCCTGCATCCACAAGATATAGAGATCTCTCGTTGCTGAGGATTAGAGAGTACCAAAGGTGGAACGGGTCATGCAGGAGTATGGTAGAGACGGCCGCACGAATAGTCTCATCAATGGCGCGTGTGAGCACATCGGACGAAAATAGCCTCCCAACGGAGCTCCCCCACTTGTGCCCGGCTCCGTCCATTTCCGTTGTAGCGAGATTATCTGCGATTGCGGGGTTGGGCAACAACGGTGGGCTGCTCGTCCTGTCTCTTATCAAGACGGGACTTTCCGCATGGACTAGTACTGTGTACAACTGTCAGTATAGCGGCTGCGTCTCGAGGAGGAAGCATGCGAGAGCACCTGCAGGAGGCAGGATCTTGGTGTCGCCTCACTTTTTCTGGCAATATTCCGCGTTTCTATCCTTGGAGGTCGTGGTCGTGCTCCCTGTATAACTGGCCGCAACTATGGACATGTTTTCCCTTTGCAGACATATCGAGTGAGCCGTATAACTTCACTTTCGTAACTGGAATTCATTCGACAGTGTTGGTGCCATGGTTTGACGGCTCCATCCTCTGGCTCTCATCCGATGTGTGCGTTCCTGCGGCGGACATACACCGGGCCTCGGGTCACGTGCGGCCCGTCACCTGCCTCAGGATTTTGGCAGCTTGCCTGGCGTCTCCTGGTTTGTGGGATCAATCAGCAGCACGGTGCAGGTTCTGTTCTGAGAAGCACGAAACCGCGCAGGATATCGTTGGCATGGAGCGCCAGCAGACCGTCAAATGATCGATAGAGAACGAGGGAGGAAATAAGCGTGAGGCACCAAGGCGGGCGCGGGGATGCGGTGGGCGACTGAGCGGCGCCGCGGCGGAGCGTGGCCCGGCCCACAGGGCTTAGCCGCGGCCATTGGCCGGGCTGCAGCTGGGCATTGGGCATGAAGGCTGCTGTGTTTCATGATCGAGGGGCGGTCGCTGGAGATGCGCACCTGCGGGCCGGCCGGGAGGGAGCTTCCGCCAGCCGTGGAGCTGGAGAGCCTGTTGATGAGCCCGTTGATGTCTCCTTGAGCATGTCCCAGGCCTCGAGATGGAGTGAGATGAGAGATCTGACGTTAGGCACCCACCGCAAAGTGGTTCGCGCTGATTGGGTTCGCGCCCCTGAGCGCCGTCGCGGTTCGCGGGCGGCGTCTCCCCACAGGCAGGGAACCCCGATCAGCGCTTCACACCGCTGTGTCATGAACCGCGATGATCTCATCCGGGCCACATGGAGCAGCGGGCTTCGTGGCAGGCTCGCATTTGGGAGCTAGTGCTGTGCGGCGGGGGGAGTTGAGCTGCGCTGCTGCCGGAGCCCCTCGCCTCGCCGCGACCCGTGGGCCGAGCCCTATGCGTGTCGACGCTGTCCATGGAACGGGCAAGCGAAAATTAATAAAAATAAATAAAAAAAGGGAGAAAGGGGCTCACCGGCGCGTCCCTTTTCCACTCTGTTTGTGCTGCCTTTTTCCCCGTCCCATCTACCGTGTTGCTCGACGGTGAGCCTGTAGAGCACGATCCAGGCACGTCCTGGACGGAGGGGATCCGCTGTCATGCACAGCCAATGCCACGCCTCCACCCCGCCCTGCAGACAGCGCACCAGGCTGTACATGTACGGCGTTCTGTACAGGGTCTGACTTGTCTCTGCCCCGAGCCCGCGGTACATGTACAAGCAGAGAACCACCGTGCCTTGCAACGGCCAGCTCCAACCGGAGCGCGCCCTAGGCCCCCAGCCTGGCCTGCTCCCCATGTAACAGCAGCGGGAACGGCCAGAGCAAAGACGGCTGTGCCGTTCTCCTGGGGACGGATCGAGCAGATCTCGAGTCCTGTTCGAGTCGAGGCCTGCTGTCACCAGCGCCTTGCCCTGTTGGAGCAAGCCCGAGTCGCCTCCCCGCTCCCAGGTCTGCCCGTGCTCTTCTTCTCCCCTCCCAATTCCTCCTCCCTTCCTGCTTCCCGGCCCAGGTATCTGTACAACAGCCATCCTTCTTTGCTTGTACTTCCTCCTTCGTTTGTCTGTTTTCTCATTCGTTCCCTTTTTTTGCGCAGCCCGCCACTCCGGAGCCTGAGAGTAAGCTGCACGCACCTCTGCCTGGCCCATGTCTGACCCGGAGCTCTGCTGACTCGACCTCTCCGCATCCCAGGGGCTGCGGCCGCGGACAGCTCATCCAACCCACCGTCCCAAGATACCCCCATCCAGATATTTTATCCCGATTATCAGAGGAGGGTGGCCAGAGAGGAGAAAAAAACAAGACGAGAGAATTCTCTTGCTGCAGGTCTTCTCTCCAGGTGTTCCCGGTGAGTTAGTCATCTATTCTCTCCCTTTTGTCGAGCACCGTCTCCGCCGCCTCGCCCCTCTCAGCCCCTCCCGACTCCTTACTTGCCCCAAGACCACCACACCGCTGGCCGGGCCAACACCTCCCCCCTCCCCCAGCCCTCGTTCTCTCCTCCCAACCACGGCTGCCCCTCTTTGCACCTCGTCTACACCTTCGTGGGGAAGCAATTGCTTCGCAAGGTCGACGACGGGCAACCTGCCCGTCTGCTGCGTGCTGCGGAACCCCTTTCTGACATGTCGCCCGGCTGGTAGCCTGAACGCTCCCCGCTCCCGCCCACCATGGCCTTCAAGAATGGCCTCAGCGAACGTCTCGACGAGCTGCGGTTCGGCTCCCCTCGCTCTCCTCCCTCCGAGTCCCCGTTCTCCGGCTACTCGTCCCTCTCCCCAAGCCAATCGAGCTTCATGTCGTCCTTCCAGCGGCCCTCAAACGATGTGCGCGCCAACATCCAGCGCCGATTCACCACGGATGCCAGCAAGCTCTCCTCGTGGAGCTCCTCGTGGAATCCCTTCAGCCAGCAGACGTCTCCGCTGCCGGATTCACTAGACCTGCTGTCTTCGGTAAGATTGGCTTCACAGTGACTGGACTGTCTCGTCTTCACCGGGAGCTGGCAGAGCTATCACGCCATACTGTGCCCATCTTTCAGATCTTCTCTCGGATCTCCCCTCAGTTCTGTGACCATTCACCTCCTGTCTTTTCCTATTCACTCCAACTGACACCTGCTTTGCCGCAGGCGACCTATTTTTACAAGTCTCAGCTCGTGAGCCTCCAGCCTCTCTTGTTTTACCTTCGCTTCACTCGTTCTCTTCTCATCTCCTGTCCATATCAGATTGTGGTGTCTGACTCCTGACTCTGTGCAGTTTGAGAAGAAACGTCAGCACATCGAATACATGCGAGAGCAACGAAAGAGGTTCGAGGCGGACATGAAGCTGTTGGACCTGCAGCAAGAGAAAGAAAAGCAGGAGATGGACCAGCTGGCACGGGATCTCGCTCGTGCTGGTCTGTCGGGACCGGTGAGCGAGCCTACCACCCCGCCCGAGTACCGAGACAATGGCTTTCCCAGCGTCTTCTCCCGCCCGACGCGCTTCTCGACCTCCAGCGTCACCTCTTCGCCTGGGATTTTCAACGTCTTTGCTCCGAACCAGGTGACTTCGCCCTCGAGCCAAGTCAAATCCAGCGTACAGACGACCCCCAACAACCGTTTTTCGGTCCAGTCAGTCCCAAGCTCTCGTCGGAACTCGGAGGAGGACAGTTATTTCACAGAGACTCTTTCTCCTTTCCGTTCCGGAGCATCGTAAGTTCTATTTATTTTTCTTGGTCGATTCCTCTCAATCGGTGGGAATAAGCACTGCTGAAGTCACTACTTCTATTGTTCCTTTCACTTTCATATCACAATTTCCCGCCGGACGCCGCCTATTTTGTGGTTTCACCTTGTCCCTTGCATCTAGTCACTTCACTCCATCTTTCCCCGCTTCCCCCCCCCCCCCCCCCCCCTCTCTCCGGGTCTCTGTTCAGTATCTCTCCTAAAAATAGAGGTTTCTTTGCATCTCGCGTTGTTTCGCGTCGTCTCGCGTCGCGTCCACTCACAATACGACAAGACACATTTCAACCGCTGACTTGCACACAGTCTTCACCGATATTCACTGCCGTCTACAAGCCTTGCTCCTCAGTTCCGTTCAACTACCTCTACCTTCGGCAATAGCTCGGGTCTCGAGGGCTTCAGTGCGGCCAAGTATCTCTTCCGGGACGAGGACGACCGAGCAACCCTGAAGGACGAAGATCGGCTTCCGACTCCAGATATCAAAAGCTACCTCAAGATGACGGATCCTGATGACAAGTTCCCCACTCTCTCGCGTCGCGACGACGATTCAGGCTTGGTAAGCGTGAACTCTACTTGTTTTCCTGCATGTATCGATGCTGATCTACCATCTAGCTCTCTGCCAACTCTGACGCGTTGGACCTGGCCAACTGCCGTACTCCGGGTCCTGACAACTGGAACACCCACAATCGGTATCGTTCGTCGCATCAGAGCATGCCACAGAATGGTCTCAACATGTTCCGTCTGGAGCAGCTTGGCAGTCCCACAGGCGACAGGCCAGCCAACATGGCCGGCTCTGCTCGCCATCTCGCTCGGCATTCCCTCGAGGCGAACATGCTATTTGGCAGTGACCACAATCACGACGCCATGACTTCAGGCAGCTCCAGCCGTCCCACGTCCTTGCAGTCGTCGTACTCAACCAACGACCTGCAAACCGTCAAGGGAAGCAATGGCTTCAATCCTGCGGTTACACCACCGAAGACGCACGCTGATCCGTTCCACCAGCACAATGCGAGCCTGGGTCGTATCCCGCCCAATACTCTGAACGGCCGTCAGTCCAGAGACTCGCCAGAGCGCGACGAGGCCAAGCTGCAGACAACTCCAACTCAGCACTCGCGCTCGCTTGCAGCGAGTGCTGCACCCTTCGGGCCTCAGCTGACTTCAGCAGCGGCTTCTCCCACTAGCATCGCAAGCTCGGCCGCCCAGACTCCCCTCACGGCCTTCCAGACCCCATTTTACGGGTACGGTCTGCAGCCCTACATGGGAACCCCCATGCAGGTCAATGGCCAGGTCCCCGGCTACAACCCCCCGGCACCCTATGCTGGCTATGCAGCGTACGGTAATTACCGCTTCCCCGAGTCGCCTGCGAGAGGCCCTACTTCTCGCCGTAACGGAGAGGGCGAGTCCAGCGGTCTGTCTCGTTTCAGCAATGTACCGCTTGAGCACTATCGGGGCGAATTGTATAGCTTGTGCAAGGATCAGCATGGATGTCGTTACCTACAGAGGAAACTGGAGGAGCGCAATCCAGAATACGTGCAGATGATTTTCAACGAGACCCATATGCATGTGGTTGAGCTGATGACCGGTCTGTCAACCCCCCCCCCCCCAGACGGCAATCCTTGGGACATGGAAGCTAATCATTCTCGAAACAGATCCTTTCGGTAACTACCTCTGTCAGAAGTTGCTGGAGTTTTCGAACGATGAGCAGCGTACTACCTTGATCAACAACGCTGCGCCCCAGATGGTTAAGATTGCATTGAACCAGCATGGAACTCGTGCTTTGCAGAAGATGATCGAGTTCATCTCGACCCCGGAGCAGACGCAAACGGTCATCCGTGCTCTGCGGGACCGCGTCGTGGACCTGGTGCAGGACCTGAATGGCAACCACGTCATTCAGAAATGTCTCAACCGCCTCTCCGCCGAAGATTCCCAGTTCATCTATGATGCTGTGGGAGCTAACTGCGTGGTTGTCGGAACCCACCGTCACGGCTGCTGCGTCCTGCAGCGCTGCATTGACCACGCCTCGGGAGAGCAGAGGGCGCGCCTGATTGCGCAGATCACAGCCAATGCCTTTGCTCTTGTCCAGGATCCATTTGGCAACTACGTTGTACAGTATATCTTGGATCTTTCGGAGCCTCACTTCACCGAGCCACTCTGCCAGAGCTTCCGTGGAAATGTTCCGGCCTTGTCGAAGCAAAAGTTCAGCTCCAATGTGATCGAAAAGTGCCTGCGTACTGCAGACTACCAGGTCCGCCGCCAGATGATCGAGGAGATGCTCGCCGGGAATGAGCTCGAGAAGATGCTTCGTGATTCGTTTGCAAACTATGTGGTTCAGACTGCGATGGACTATGCCGACCCCGAAACAAGGACTCGCCTCATCGAGGCCATCCGCCCCATCCTGCCCTCCATCCGCCAGACCCCTCACGGTCGCCGCATCGCCGGCAAGATGATGGCATCCGAAGGTTCCGGTAGGGGAAGCGGTGCGCCAAGCGGACAGGCTACTCCGAACGACGCGACGACTGGTCAGCTTCCTGCGAACATGCAGGCTTCTTCCCAGAAGCCGTTCTCGTACCAACACAACTCGTTCCCCACCAACAGTGTCAGCCACCAGTTCGGAAACCAGAACGGAGCCTACTCGGAAGCTGGAGCTCAGTTTGGTCCCGCTTCTGGCCCGACCTCGACCGCCCCGTCTGGCGGCGCTGGCGAGACGTCTGTGCCTCTCTTCAGCCCGATTCCGCAGCAGCCAAACGGCGGCCTTGGGACGCCAGCCCCAGTGTATGGATATTTCTGAGCTGGCTAGCCTCAGCTGCTAGCCCCTTAGTCACCGAATTGTACCCATAGTGAGACGACGCAACGATCTTAATGACTTCACGGCCACTCTGAAAAAATGGTCAGCGAAATTCTTTTTTTGGGAATCAGTGTGATACCACGGCAAGATCTCTATCTTTATCAATTCCCTCTCGACATCTTTCTGGATTCTCTTGACGATGCATTCTGCGGTACAGGCGTCCTGATTTATCCTCTTGTACACTTCATGTTTTTGGATGCTACTGCGTTCATATGCACACTGAAACAGTGATGACAAGAAATGTTTCATCTTTGCTCTCTTCACGATCGAGCCTACTGTTCCATTGCACCTACGGCAAAGTAGGGTTTGATCCTGACGAGTTTCCTTTTTTTCATGATCTGTGCTTTTAGTTCCTATCTTTACGATTTGTACCATGCTCCGTGATGTTGCCTGATGCAAGGAGAGCGGCATTACATATGTTGCCCAAAACGAGCATTTTTTTTCTCCTTTTTTTTATTTACCTTTTTCCCTTTCTGGGCTTTCTGGATGGATATGTCTGCGCCTGAAGCAGTGGTTAACCAGCCCACAGAACCATGGCTGACGCGCAGATCGTCTTGATTCCCCAACGCGAGATTTTGCGTCATCTCTACCAGATGCCATTTTCCTATTTTTGGCTTCGGCAGACCACCATCTTCCATCCGTGATGTACTTTTGGGTTTAACCCCATCTGCTTTGTCCCAGAATTTTAGCTAGTAGAATAGATGTACCCATATTTTGACTTTACATGTGTTGGAAGGAAAAGATATGTAACTCAGTAATTGGCTGATCAGTACGATAAAGATAAGATGCTGGATATCAGACTCGGTACTCGAATACCGGGCTTCTCCATTTTGGGCCGTCGCAGGAGCACGTGACGCGACGCGAAGCGGTTCAACGCGTCGTCTGCAACTCCAGCGTATCCATACAGGGAAAGCAACGGCGGATTGGGAGCCGTGTGTGTGGTTACAACACAATGGCTCCTGTTCTTCCGGACGAGCTCGTTCTCTCGTTGAGCCAGCAATGGCCCTGTCGAGAGCTCCAGATCCAGCAACTTGCAGGTCTGCTCAGCGTGAGTCGCCCTACTTCCCGAGCGCAAGTCGCTCCATCTTTCCCAGATATATGAAAGTCGGCAACGAGATTGAATTCTGTGCTGACTTGCATTTTTCATATCTTATCCTGCCAGGCAGCCCGCGGTACCCAGTCCGTCCACCGTGGTCGTCCACGGCGTCTCGGCCACCTGCAAGTCGACCATCACCCAGGCCGTCCTCGCCGCCCTTGACGTGCCGCACGCCATTGTCCGCTGCGCGGAATGCATAACGGGGCGGCATCTGCTGACGAAGATCCTGTGGGCGACTCTGGAGGCGCTCGGTCTGAGCGACCAGTGGGAGCGGTTTGGCAAGGGGAAGTGCGAGCATGTCAGCACGCTGGTGGTGTTGCTGGGTGAAGTCCTCGCCTCGGCCTTCGCCTCGACGACAACACCCGAAGGGAGAGTGGAGAAGTTTGTGTTGGTGCTGGATGGGATCGATAGGCAGCGAGAAGCGCCGCCGACGCTGCTTCCGGCGCTGGCGAGGCTGGGGGAGGTGGTGAGTTTGTATCGTTCGAATACAGGTCTAGAGCTGTGCTGTAATGCTGACTTTTGACCTAGATACCCTCTCTCTGCGTCGTTCTGATCCTCAGCACCACGCCGCGCCCGCTGTTCCTCCAGACCGCAGGAGTCCCGCATATCAGCTTCCCTACGTACGCGCGGAAGGAAGCCATTACGATTATCACGGCTTCAGGCCCGCCCTCCGTGGACGGCCTCCCGACGGAGCTCGCCGCAAAGCTGTATCCCAACTTCGTCTCGACCGTCTACGACTCCCTGGTCGGGCCTACGGCCGGCACGATCCCTTCGTTCCGGTCGATATGCGAGAAGCTCTGGCCGCAATTCGTGGCTCCCATCGTCAACGGCGAAGCGCCGGACAAGGAATGGGACTTTTCGCGGCTGCTGGTCCGGAACCGGGCGCTGTTTCGGCAGCAGGGCGAGGCGGCGCTGGTGCATCGTATCGTTGAGGAGGAGTCGGCTACGCCCACGCCTTCTTCGGCTGCTTCTTCTGCTCTCGCGAACAGGAACGATAATACATCTTCTACGCCCGCTCCAGCGCCATCGCCATCGCCAGCCCCATCTCCGCTCCCATCCCTCCCCTACTTCCCAACCCTGATCCTCACATCCGCCTACCTGGCCGCCCACACCCCGCCCCGCCTCGACACGATCTTCTTCTCCAAATTCTCATCCTCGTCGCTCTCCGCGCGGAACAAACGCTCGCACCACCGCAGACGCCTGAAACTCCTTTCCCAGGCCCAAGCAGCCGCAGAAGACCGACCCGACGAGTCTCAAGACCCTTCCACACCCAGCAGAAAGGGCCGCAAGCGGCAGAAGACACGAATCACCAAATCGACCCTCGAATCCGCCTTCGCCTCCTCCGCCGCAAAGATCGCCTCCTCCGGACCATCCACGATCCTCACGGCGCGCCCGTTCCCCCTCGAGCGCCTCATCGCCATCTACCGCGCCATCGACCCCAACCCGCCCGCGAACCCGATCCGCGCCGCGGCCGTCGCGGACCGGATCTACGCGGAGCTGGCGACGCTGCGGCGGCTGCGGCTTGTCGTGCCTGCCTCGTCTTCGTCCTCTTCGTCTTCAGTGGGGATAGGTGCGGGCGCGGGTACCGGGATGGGGCTCGGAGGAGGTGCAGGAGCAGGAGGAGGGAGTGTTACGGCCGACGCGGGGGAGAAGTGGTGCGTGAATGTGTCGGGCGAGTGGATCGCGGAGATGGCGCGGGGGATCGGGGTCGAGGTGGGGGATTGGTTGGCGGGGGGGTTGGATTGAGTTGGATCGGTGTCGATCATATTGATATGTTGATATTGGTATTGGCGTCAGTCAGTCAGTCATGGTTTGGAGTCGGATGGACTGTTTGCGTTATATCGTCATACTATACATCCGGCGTTGTATACTGATCCTATCGTATATACCATACCATGCAATTGCTAGGCGATGTATCTGTATCTGTATCTCTAATTAAATTATCCATGGTGGGAACAGGATGAAAATCGATGATGTTTTTTTTCTTTTTCCTATTCATTTATTTTATTCTTATTTCACATGAAAGGAGGGGGTGGAGTGAATTGTGGCTGATTGATCGACTGATTGACAAACTACTATCCTCTCTTTCTCTCTGTCCTTCCTGCAAATGCAAAGCAAAGTCTCATGGAATATAATTGATATGTATTGGACAGATAGATAGATATACAGATATATAAGTTTCTGAAGCACAATCGCAGAATACAGAATGGGGAAATTTATTTATCTCTTATCCAACATGGGGACTCTGGCGCAGGGCAGTGAGTGAGTGAGTGAGTGAGTGTGGTGTGCATGAGTATGGTAGAGTAACGAGTAAGAATAGATAGATACATAACGTTGGTATATTACTGATTTTCTTTTTTGCGATTTGATTTGATCTGATTCGGATCCATGAAATTCACAATTAAAAACACAAAATGCCTGATTGATCTGAACCGGTCTGTCTCTTGTCCATCCTGCCCAGTATGTATGAATGTATGTATGTATATGTATACACACCTCACACATTCTGAATAATTAATTTTGTGCCTACTTCCATGCTTGCATATATGTAAAATACTGTACAGTAGGTAGGTAGGTCTTTTGATAATAATAATTGACCACCACGCTTGACGCTCGGTTACTTGAGTCAGGTAGCTAAGTAGTAAGGAGGTATGTAGGTCCAAGGAGTTCAACAAACAGGTCCAGGTTCAGATTCATGTTTGAAGTCCACTCCATTCCACCCCCTGCACTCACAATCGGTAGGTATAGTAGGTACAAGTCAAAAAAAAAGAATGGAATAAAACTATGGTACGTGGTATAGCATTGGTATATATTAGAAAAGAGAAAAAAAACCATAACAACGCCGCTCCACACACACACAACACACACACACACACACAATGCAAACTTGATACACTTGTACAGATCAGTATCAGCATCAATATCAATATCAATGTCAGACAAATTACAGTACATAAATGAAGAAAACTTCCCTACGGAAGGAAACCTTTAAAAAAAAGGAAAATAGAAAACGGAAACCTGTCCGCTCCACAAAGACTAAATAAGTCAAGGAAAATTATTATGCACAAATTAAAGGAGAACCGTCAAAAATCTGACCTGAGACTCTTTACATGCCGTCTCGAATCAGACTTCATTGGTATCGTGCGCTCAAACTCGCAAAGGCATCCGGACTGTGTCGGCCGTTCTGCGCCCCGTTGATGTCAACGCTCGCTTTGCTGGAGTGCGTTTTCACGAACGGGCTGGTGCTGGTTTGTTGTTGTGGCGGATTCGCGCTCATGCCGATCCCGAGGCCAGACGGGGCCGCTGAAACCGCAGGCGCAGTCGGCTGCGGTGAAGACGTGAAGAAAGGATTCGTCGCGGTGGGCTGGGGCGTCGACAGGCCGAACGATGACTGTGTCTGTGGTGTGGATCCAAGTGAGGTCGTCAGCGTGGGCGCGGGGCTGAGCCCTGCCGTCGTCTGCTGTGACGGTGCTAGCGGCTGCTGCTGTTGCGACTGTTGCGGCATGGTGGATGGGGGCAGGTTATAGAGTGCGAGAATGCTGTTCTTGTCCAATCGGCCTGTTGGCTGCGGGGTAAGCTGTTGAGGCTGAGAAGGGAAGCCCTGCTGCTGAGGCTGGAACTGCGCCGATTGTTGCGGCTGGAACTGTGTTTGGAAGAAAGGATTCGATTGATTTGCTCCGCCAGCCATGGAGTTAAACGGGTTGTATGAAGTCTGAGAAGAGGGTTGTTGCGGTGGCTGTGACGACGGGGCGAAAGGCGACGGGGAGGCAAAGGCGGGCATCGTAGTCGCAGGCTGTGACTGGCTTTGCGGTTCAAACGCAGAGAGGAGCGGCCCTTGAGTAGGTTGTTGGGGCTGTGCGGCGGTATTCTGAGGAGATATATGGCCGTAGAATGGGTTCGTCTGAGAAAAAGTCGGCGCCGGATTTCCGAACGGATTCGTACCGCCGCTGTTCTGCGGCGGCATGGACTGGAAGAAGGGATTGTAGCTGGAATTCAGAGGATGAGGGGACGGCATAAAAGAAGACTGAGAAGTTACTGGCGGAGTCATCGACTGCTGGAAAGGAGCCTGCGAAAACTGCACCTGCTGGCTCGGATACCCGCCAGTTGAATGCGGGAACAGAGGCTTGGAGATTTGGAGATTCTGAAAAGATGATTCGAGCGATTGCGCCGACGTCGGCTGCGTGACGGGAACGTCGAACGGATTGTACGACTTGGTGGTCGGCTGGCTCGACGGCGCAGAATCCAGCTGGTCGAACGGGTTTGTCGAAGTCGCTGGTTTCGCGCCTGAGCCCGATTCTGACTTTCCGCCGGTGTGAGCCTTTGCCACGGGAGTGCGAGCCCGGGAGCTGGGGTTGGTGCCCTCTCCCAGTCTCACCAGGGACTCGATCGTCTTCTCCAAGTTGCCATTCAGACCCCGAAGGACGGTCGCATTCCGCCTGTCGTCGGGGAATCCCATGTCCCTCAAGACGGCCAATTTCGCCTCGAACGATTCACTCATGTCACCAATGCTGGCCCCAAAGACTCGAGACTGCTTATTGATCGGTATGGGCGGTGACCTCGACTCGTGCCTGTAAGTGTCCGATTGAGGGGACCGCGGGGACGACGGCCTGCCCGCCGACCTGGGGCGATGGGAGTGCGACGAGCCAGAGCGCAGACCGAGGCCAAATCCTTTGCCGGTTTTGGGAGGGAGAGGAGGCGGCGAATCCTCCGATGTTCTGCTGGCGCGGTCAGATTCGTGCCTGCTGGGAGGCTTGGGCTTCCCATCCGCCAGAGTCCGGTGCTCGTATTTCTGCCGGATGAACCGCTCCATAGCCGCGTCCTCTTCGTCGATGTCCGTGGGAACGGGCGGCTTCACATTTTTCGGGTTGTAGATCTTGTTCACGATGTTGTTGCCATGCGACTTCATGTTCTTCAAGACGTCAGCAGCCTCTCCTTTTCCGTCCGATCGAGTCTCGGGGAGCACCCACATCAACTTGCTCCGTGGTCCAGCTATCCATGGTCAAGGACTTGACCTTGGAGATGTGCGTCCCCAGCTTCCGGTGCAGTGCGGCGCACCGCATGCAGAGGAAGACACCCAACTAGCAGTCCGTCAGCATCGGTATCGTCTGGAAGTCTCGACACAAGTAGAGAGACAATTGCAAGCTTACATTCCAACTGGCCCATCCTAAGAGAGCGAAGAAACCAAAGTCAGAACCAGCACATCACTGCGGTGGGAATTGGCAAGACTCACCTGGATTCATCGCACCGCAGTCGGCACAGCGGTCGTTTCCCGGGATGGTCCTGATGAGATCCTGCAAGGCTCTCTCATTGCGCGCCTGCTGACGCTTGCTGATGCCACCGACCATGACTGCGTCTCTCTCGCGAGGGGGATAGAGGAAGGGGAAGAAGATATGACAGACGCAGAACACGGAGAGAACGAGGTGACGAGTCGGAGAAGTTGTAGTAAGTTAGTAGCTAAGAAAATGTCTGAGCGGGCAGCTCGGATCCGGAGGCCAGCTTGCCCAACGCTCACACGCCAAACATGTTAGATCGGGTCATGGGCACATGGCGAGCGAGGACGTCCGATCCCACAGCCCGTCGTGGAATCTCTCCGGTTGGTGTCGACGTGCAAAGCAAAGACCAGAGCCCTGTGGTGGAAAGCAGAGCGGGCGGAGGCGACGGTGTTGGCGGTGTTTAGCTCCCTCCGCGCCGCCAGCCGCACCTTGCACTTCTCCGTCTCATCCCTGGGCCTTGGATGGACCGCCGCTCGTCACCACCGTGCTAGAGGCTCTAGTCGTGATCTCCGTCCTCCTGTCGCAGGAGCTCTGACGGAAGCCTTCTCCCGATCAGGGGGGTTCAAAAGGGGGTGTCCCCTGCTCCGGCTCCGAGCATACGGAATCGCCCCGTTGCACGCGAGCCACGATCCAAAAATAGGCCGATAAAACCACGGTCGACACGAGAGCAAGAACCACCATCGTCAATAGTCCTGATCTCGAGAGTGATATCTACCTGCCAGAGCCCAAACGTCTCCACGACCGCCACGAGGACAGCCGGGGATTGCGGACGGCTAGCTTCTCCAACACGAGGGATATTCTTGTTCAGACACGCCGTGCGAGAGTTCCTTGCGTCCATACATCATGTCATGGACATGCTACGACAGTAAGCTGACCGACCAGACCAACACCTGATCAAGTCTATCTAACGAACGCACAGCTCCTCCTCAGATGCAGATCCTCTCTCTCCCTTGAGAACGCGTGAACCACCACTACTAGCAGGTCTCATGACTCCTACTACATTACCAGATACGAGCGACTTAAAAGGGAATGTATGAGCAGCAGGTGACTCGCATCCACCATCGCACTCGAGCCCCCCAAAAGGGAACCCAGCACGGCGGAGGAGCCTTATTTTTGCCCTGATTCATCCATCTAGTACGCCAATATGACCTGCCATCCTATGGAGAGCGGGCGCCCTGGGCGCACCAGGAACTGGAGGTTGATTATGCGTTCATGTAAACCATAAAGTGTGAGGCTGAGAAGAGAAGAAAAAACCACAGCGGATGCACGGTGCGATGTGTTATTAATTGATCGCGGCATGCCACGTGACGTTGTCGGGTCGGATCGGATTTACCTGTGTCCCACACGTCTCATGCTAAGAGAGAGTGGAGAGCCTCGTCAAAAACCTTCTGGCGGAACAGCATGCTGCTTTTCTTTCTTCCGTGTTGCCTTCAGAGCAGACAGTCAGACTGGGAATGCAGCAGTCTATGGATGGATCCTCCTTGATGCAGCGAGGACCACATCCACTTTTGTTTCAGCTACGAGATAACAATGGAATTTATACTGATCGGCTTGGTGAGGTAGGCAGTGGAGGAGAGAAACACAAACAACCCCTCTCGGACCGAAAACAAAAGACAACCAACAAAACAACCACCAAAGTAGCGCGTCTACAGCCCTCTCCCCCATGGCAATAGATGCATACATTCGTTCGTTCGTTCAAAAGAGTGGAAGATCAACCCCTGATTAACAGGGCAGTTTTAGCAGGACTGCGTCTGCTCCACCCTACCGCTCGTTCGTGTTGTCTTCCATCGAGCTGTAGGACTATTTACATGACGGACATTTCATCCTCATACTTGTATTATTCTCTTGGGTTACATATATATCATTTTAGACGACGACGAGGACGATTAGGTAGTTGGTCATTAATCAATTAAAACAAGGTTGATTTGATTCGGGACTTCTTCTCTCTTTGGTTTCTGTCTTGCGACTCGGAAAGTGCTAGTCTGATCTGATCTTGTCAGATGGAGTTGGATGAAACCTTCTGGTCCTGCTCGTTTTTCACATCGACTCCGATTGAGCACCCAAATTGGGCGAACGGTCAAGGTTTACAACGAACGTTCCCTTCTCTTAATTAATCCGATAGCGACATTGGATGGGGTGAAGAGTGGCATTTGGGCCAGGCCAGGGTAGGCCAGATCAACCCGAAGGAAAGGAAATCCCATGTATCTTTTATTTATCATTCATGCTTTTATTTTTTTTAATTACCTAATGTATCTATGTATCGTACACGCCCGGGGCAGATAGATAGGTACGTAATTTTTTTTTCAGTGTCTCGTCGCCAATTAATGGATGAATGGCGTCGTAGAGGAAGAAGGAATAATAAGGAATTCCTTCCACAAAAAAATGCGGTTTATTCATAAGAATAAGCTTCGGTTCAGTTCTCCAGGCCGATCTTGACCTTCTTCTCCGGCGGCGGGATGACCTTGTCTTCCGACGCGCCGGTCAGGGTGGGCAGCTCCTTGACGGCCTGCTCGATGATGCCCAGGGCGGTCTTGATCTCCTCCTCGGTGATGACCAGCGGCGGGGCCAGGCGGATGATGTTCTGGTGGGTGGGTTTGGCCTGGATGGGGTTAGCTTCAGCGTCCAGCTTCGGGGGGGGGGGGGGGGGGGGGGGGGGGGGGGAGTGATATGGGTGGTATGGGAGCATCGTGTGTTTCATGACTTGGTCCAGGGGTTGGGGAACCTACCAGCAAACCCTTCTCTTTCATCAACATGCACAGGTCCCAGGCGGTGTGCCCGTTGGTCTGGCTCTCATCGATCACGATGGCGTTGAGCAGGCCCTTGCCACGCACGACCTTGATGACCGGGCTCTGGCTCTGGATCGCCTTGAGCCCGTCGCGGAAGATCTGGCCCAGCCGCTCCGCCTTCTCCACCATGTTCTCGTCCCGGACAATCTCCAGGGCGCGGATGGCGACGGCGCAGCCGAGCGGGTTCCCGCCGTACGTCGAGCCGTGGGTGCCCGGCTCGATGGTGAGCATGACGTCCTTGCGACCCAGCACGCAGGACACGGGGTACATGCCGCCGGAGATGGCCTTGCCCAGCAGCACCAGGTCGGGCTTGATGCCGCTCCACTCGTGGCAGAGCAGCCGTCCCGTGCGGGCGATGCCCGTCTGGATCTCGTCGCAGATCAGCAGCGCGTTGTACTTGTCGCAGAGGGCTCTGGCCTCCTGCAGGTAGTCGTCGTCCGGCACGATGATGCCGGCCTCACCCTGGATCGGTTCGACCAGGAACGCGGCGAGGTGCTTCTCCCCGACCTTCTCGAAGGCCTCCCGGAGCGCAGCCTTGTCGTTGAACGTGATTGGCTTGTCGGTGCCTGGGATCGTCGATCCAATGTTGGGGAGGTACGGGCCGTAGTTGTCTCGAGACTCCGGATCCGAGGACATGGATATGGCTGCGAACTGGGAGGACAGTCAGCAGTCATGGACTTGGACATATCTGGAGAGAAGCTAGCCAGCTTACAGTACGGCCGTGGAAGTTGTTCGCGGCGCTCAGCACCACGGCCTGGTTCTCCGGGATGCCTTTGACCTTGTACCCCCACTTCCGGGCGATCTTGATGCCCGTCTCGACGGCCTCCGCTCCGGTGTTCATGGGCAGGACCATGTCGAAGCCGAAGAACTTGGTGACAAACTCAGCGAACTTGGGGAAGACATCGTTGTAGAAGGCGCGCGAGCTCAGTGTGACGCGCGACGCCTGGTCGCAGAGGGCCTTGACCAGCTCGGGATGGCAGTGGCCCTGGTTGACGGCGGAGTAGGCGGAGAGGAAGTCGAGGTAGTGACGGCCCTCGGGGTCCCAGACGGACGTGCCCTTGGCGCGCGCGAAGACGACGGGCAGGGGATGGTAGTTGTGAGCGGCGTACTCGTGCTCCGCGGCGATGGCGGCCTCGGTGGTCGCGGCATGGTAGGGCGATGGCTCCGTCGAAGGGGTCAACTTCACACCCGCCCGCGGAGATGCGGCTGGGGCGCTTGTCGACGTAGCCATTGGAGACATGGTGAGGGCTTGGAAGGGAGTGGCTGTCAGTGCAGGGTCGTGGAGAGGTGCTGGGAGGCCGTCAACCGGTGCTATGAGGTCAGAGGGGACAAGTATGGATCGGGAGAGGACCGTACCAGTTCACGCAGGAGGAAGATATAGGGAGCTGTTCACCGGGGAGCGCGAGAGGAGCGGCGGCCGTCGTCCAGGCGCATGACGACGGACAGGCAGACTGAATCCGCAGCAAAGCGAACAGAGTCTGGGATGTTGGGATGGACTAGACCTCTAAGTGCAGGTCTACCCGCGATGCCTGGAGATGCCATCACTCGTCCACCGCGATTCGCTGGATGCCCGGGGCCTCGTGGGGACGCCGCGCCGGCCAGCGCCAGTCGTTTTGTGTGCGATGTCATCCGGGTCTTGTCTCCGCCGCCAGCCTGCGATAACCCGTGCCTGTCCTTTCTCTCCGTGATGATCGCCCGGGACCATGTCCATGGCCTCGACGGATCGGTCGCAGGCCTCCAGCGACATCAGCAAGGCCAGCTTCGACACCTCGGTCCAGGAACCGGCCCGGCGCGAGCGCCAGAGGTCGCAGAACGACATCCTGCTGTTCCTCGTCGCCCTCCGCATCGTCAACGCCTTCTGCGTCCGCACCTTTTTCCAGCCAGATGAGTTCTTCCAGTCTCTTGAGCCGGCGTGGCAGCTCGTGTTTGGCAGCGACAGCGGGGCCTGGATCACCTGGGTACGTCTCCGCTGCAGATTTCCGGTTTTGGTTTTGACGTTGCTAACGAGGGCATGGTAGGAATGGAGACATCACCTCCGATCCTCCCTGCATCCGATCATCTTCGCGGGATCATACTATGTCGCCAAGTTCCTGGCCCGGTGCCTTCCACTGTCGCCCTTGACCCGCGCGGACCTCTTGATCGCGGCCCCCAAGACGACCCAGGCCGTCATTGCGGCCGTTGGCGACTATTGCACGTGGAAGCTGGCTGGCAGGGTCTATGGGCGTCAGAGTCGTGAAGCGTGGACGGCCGTAGGTGTAGGGCCTTCCCTCGTGTTGACCTGACACTGACAGCTTGCAGCTTGCCTTGACCGTCGTCAGCCCGTGGCAGTGGTTCTGCTCCACGCGGACTCTGTCCAATTGCCTGGAGACCACCCTGACCGTTGTCGCATTGTACCTGTGGCCCTGGCAGTGGTCATTGAGTGCGGGGGACGACGGTGAAATCGACCAGAATGAGCTGCGGACAGTGAGTGAACTCGATGATGGGCCTACAGCTCGTGGTGAGCTCACAGGGTACGTTCACCCAACGCGGACCTTCCGAGGGTGCACAGTGCTTATACAGAACGTCAGTCTGCGACAATGCCTCTTATTGGCTGCTCTGGCATGCATCTTGCGTCCAACAAACATCCTGATCTGGATAACCCTGGCCAGCTTCACTCTGCGAAGGGGTACCGCAGCGGAACGAGTCACACTCGTGAGGGAGGCTGTGATTTGCGGGTGAGTTTCAAGTCGCGTCATATTCTCCGGCTTATATTTAATTCCCATGCTTACTGTCTATAGCTCCGCGGTCCTGGGGTTTTCGGCCTTCATTGATCGCCTTTATTACGGGAGCTGGACTTTCCCGCCTCTCAAATTCCTGTATTTCAACGTAGCACAGTCCCTCGCCGTCTTCTACGGGCGAAACGACTGGCATTATTATGTTTCCCAGGGATACCCACTTCTTCTTACGACAGCACTCCCGTTTGCACTCGTCGGTCTATACCAAGCCCTGTTTCCCTCGGTCTCACCAGCGTCGAACCCATTACGGACGTCAATCAAACGCCAGCTTGCCTCCATCTGCCTCGTCATGCCGTTCGTTCTGTCTCTGATATCCCACAAAGAAGTGCGCTTCATATACCCATTGTTGCCTCCGTTGCATGTTTTGACATCCCAACCTGTCCTGAAGTACTTCTATCCAGCAATCACCACTTCTGCGAGAGCGCAGACGCCTCGCAGACTCATTCTCCTTTTCCTCCTTCTCGTGAATGGTGTCGTTGCGTTCTACACCACGCTCTCCCACGCCTCAGGCGCGCTGAACACCCTCGCCTATCTCCGAGGACAGCACCAGATCCATTACCAGGCCCAATCCCAACCACCTACATCATCCCACCTGAGCCCTATCTCCCCTGGTGCCACGCAGAACGCAATGACAGTGGGGTTCCTCATGCCGTGCCACAGCACCCCTTGGCGCTCGCACCTCGTGTTCCCCTCCATCCACGCGTGGGCGCTGTCCTGCGAGCCCCCGGTCGGCCTCAACGAGACGCAGAAGGCGTCCTACCTGGATGAAGCGGACCAGTTCTACGACAACCCGGCCTCGTTCCTCCGGCAGAACATGCTCGGGGGGCTCCGACACCTGCCCCACAAACCGACCTACCTCTCCTCCCCCTTGTCCTCTTCTCTATCCATCCAGCCATCCCCAGCACCGCAGACGTCACCAACCACCAGCGGCGGCGGCAACAGCGTCACCCACCCCTGGCCCGACTACCTCATCTTCTTCGCCCAGCTGGAACCCACCCTGCAGAGCCTCCTCCGCCCCTCCTCCTACGCCGAGTGCTGGCGCACCTGGAACACGGCGTGGCACGACGACTGGCGCCGCCGGGGGGACATCGTCGTCTGGTGTCTGGACCCGGCGGAGCAGTCGAAGTGGCGGAGCAGGAACCGGAGGATGGAGCTCGAGAGACGCGATCGACAGTTTGATCGGATCATCGAGGCGTTTCGGAGGGAGGCTGCCGTGCGGGGGTGGCCTGGCAATAATGGTACGGGCAAGGAGTCGTTCCTGAACTCGCTGTGGCGGCGGTTGAAGGGGCCGTCGACGACGACGACGTCGTCGTCGTCGTCGTCGTGGCAGTGGCCGTGGAGGGAACGGAAGAAGAGCCTCGTGTCTGGTTTCCACCTGCCGTCATGGCTGTCGTCCTCGTCTTCTGGAAACTCGAAGAAGTCAGGTTCCTGGTGGGAGCGGCGTCTGTGGTCATGAATAGATGGAATCGGGATATCGAAGCTGCAGAGCACTGGATCTGTCCCGTATCTGACCGGTTTAGATGAGCCGTATCTTCAATCAATAGCAGTGATTCGGTTTTCTTGGAATGTGTGTCGTTACGCGGTAGTCCACCTAAACCACCCTGCGGGCCAAACCGGCAGCCCTTGGTTCGTGCACAGCGTCCGAGCAGTAGTATCGAGACGCAGATACCACTGTACTATGAACCCCGTTACTACTACCGAGCACCTGGCACTTGTAAACCAGATAGCGTCAAACCAAACAGCGCCCCCTACAAGCAAGGAAGGAAGCGGTTATCGTCAGTGCAGTGCACTATGATACACTGCAATATATGCCCCATATCTCTGATAGTATTCCAAGACATATAATATATATATATATATATATATATATATATATATATATATATATATATATATATGCGCTAATCGATCGACACGCGACGGGTGAGTCTTGTCGAGTCGCGGAGAATGAATGCATCTCACGCGCCAACGGGTAAGATCGGGAACCGTTGCAAGCAAGGAAAGAAGGACCAAAAAAAAGCCATGTGTCCTCATCGACGACGCCTGTCCTGCTGTATGTACTGTACCGTACATACCTGTACGTACTGTAGATGGAGTGATACTCCGTCTTCGAAAACCGTGCGACCTTGACCTCGTTCGTCTCCTCGAAACCTCTCATCCAATCAATCCACGGTCAACAACAGCCAACAGACGAAAAGTTGAAACGCCACTGCACGATGTGTTCTCCGATGTGTGTGTGCACTGCACCGGACTGGCAGCAGCTCCGTGCCGTCTGTGCCTGCTGCTGCGCTGCGCGATCACGAGATGCATGTCCACGGGTGCAACCTTACAGACCTCGATGGTAACCATGAACAATATCTGACGCGCATATATATATATATATATATTATGTATATATCCTTTCCTGCTCGCTGCCTCCGCATGCCGAGACCGCGGGGCCGGGGGCTGGGCACGATGGAGTCCGTCGTCCTACCTGATCGATCGGAAAACCGGCATCCTGAGATCCTCACGCTTCAACCTGGGGCCCCATGTCTGCAGTCTGAGGACTGGCTGCGTCGATCCCGTCAGAACCAGATGGGATCCTACAGTGGTCGAACGGACTTGTGAGATTTTTTTTTTTTTTTTTTTTTTTTTTTTTTTTTTTTTTTTTTTTTTTTTTTTACTATTTGTCTCGTGTGGAGGACACATCTTGCGGTAGGGCAGCAGTCTGATCAAGCATTCCAGAACACAGTGCTAACCGGCTAGCGGCACGACGGGACGGATGCGAAGACTGCCGACGCACGCAAACACCCAATGGTGACGTCTCGCTTGGACCGTTTGAGCCTGGAAAAAGGCTGCTTATCTCCGAATCCGTCCATCGATACGCCCCAAGCGAGATCCCCCGTCCGATGAGGCGCGTGCGCTGACAAATGCCGGTGCTGTGGTTGACGGTCGGATGCCGCAAGCGCCGACGTCCCCATCCAGGCTTGCCGGCAACGGCATGGATGCTTGCTTGTTCTCTCCAGAACATGGCATCTCTGACGTCGTGTGCACGGCACAACCCCCCGCCCGTCGGACCTCCCGAACCACCGATCGTCTGTCGGAGGTCGGTCAAGTGCCTGCGCCCCGGCCAGCGGACCTCGTCTAGATTCTGCCCGGACGCCGGCTCCGTCTTCAAATATGGCCGCTGCGCCCGGAATCCCCCGTCTCGCGGCGCCTGGAGTATCCCAGCAAGGGATTCGGGAGCGTAAGGGGAACTGAGTCTGCCGTCCGTCTCGAGGCCAGGCCACGGCCATCCAGTATATGCGTCAACATGGCCGCTGCCCCTCCACCCCCCGCCGGCGACGCGGGTGAACTGGACGGTGGTGTGAAGACGGTCGGCACGGAGAGGAAGCTCGAGCGTCCTTCGAGCGCGGCGTCGGGCTCGGAAACGGGCGACGACGACGAGCGGGAGGCGACGCAGCCTGTCGAGGCGGCCAGACGGCGCGCCAGATGGTACTCCAGACTGAACCCGCTGAGGCTCCGGAAGATACCCCCCGTCCCGACGGAGAGGGAGGTGTCCCGGGAGTATGGAGCGGGCTTTTTCAGCATCGTCACCTTCGAGTGGATGTCGCCGTTGATGAAGGTACGTCTCATCGGTCCAAGGCTCTTCGGGCGACAGATCTAACGGCTCTCCAGGTGGGCTACCTGCGACCGCTGGAATACCAGGACATCTGGAAGGTCAACCCGGACCGCTCGGTCGATGTCCTGTCCGAGAAGCTCGAGGCGTCGTTCCAGCGACGCATGGAGCGCGGAGACACCTATCCGCTGCTGTGGGCCATGTACGACACGTTCGAGCGGGAGTTCTGGATCGGCGGCGTCTGCCAGCTCTTCGCGGCCCTGCTGCAGGTCTTCTCGCCCTACACGACTCGCTACCTGATCGCGTTCGCCACGGACGCGTACGTGGCCCGGCTCAGCGGTCAACACGGCCCTCCCATCCGCCATGGCATCGGGATCGCTGTCGGCATCGCGTGCATGCAGGCGTTCCAGAGCCTGGCCACGAGCCAGTTCATCTACCGAGGCATGATCGTGGGTGGCCAGGCGAGGGCGGTGCTGATCAACATGATCTTTACCAAGGCGATGAAGCTGTCTGGCCGTGCGAAAGCGGGCGGGAAGGCTGTCGAGGACTTGAAGTCGGCCAAGGATGATCTCCTGAAGGACAGGAAAGGTGGCCCCAAAGTCACAGCAGACGTTGCCGCAGGCGTCGCCGGGGACGGCAGGGGCTGGAGCAACGGACGGATCATAACGCTGATGAGCGTCGATGCGGACCGGATCAACACCGCGTCGGGGATGTTCCACATCCTCTGGACCTCGCCGATCGCCATCATCACCACCCTGGTCCTCCTGCTTGTCAACATCGGCTACAGCGCCCTGTCCGGGTATGCGTTGCTGGTGATCGGGATGCCGTTGCTCACATACTCCATCAGAATGCTCATCAGGAGGAGGAAGAGCATCAACAAGCTCACCGACCAGCGGGTCTCCCTCACCCAGGAGATCCTGCAGGGAGTCAGGTTCGTCAAGTTCTTCGGCTGGGAGAGCAGTTTCCTGGAGCGCCTCAGGGAGATCCGGAAGCGCGAGATCCACTCCATCCAGATCCTCCTGGCCATACGCAACGCCATCCAGTGCGTCACCATGTCTCTGCCCATCTTTGCGTCGATGCTGGCGTTCATCACCTATTCTCTGTCCCGCCATGCTCTGAGCCCCGCGCCGATCTTCTCTTCGCTGGCACTCTTCAACTCCCTCCGGATGCCCCTGAACCTGCTCCCTCTCGTCATCGGTCAGGTCACGGATGCCTGGACCGCTCTCGGCCGGATCCAGGAGTTCATGCTGGCGGAGGAGCAGAAGGAGGATATCGAGTGGGACAAGACGATGGACAATGCGATCGAGGTGGAGAATGCGTCCTTCACCTGGGAACGCGTCCCGACCAATGAGAAAGAGGGCAAGGGCAAGACGGAGTCAAGGCAGCCTGAGAAGGGAGCAGCGGAGAAGAACCAGGGCCTGACGGAGGCCGCGCAGAAGGAAGCCGACGATGGCTCGGGCGGTCGGACGGCCGTGGAACCCTTCAAGCTCACCAATCTGACCTTCACCGTGGGGCGAAACGAGCTCCTGGCGGTGATCGGTACCGTGGGGTGTGGAAAGACCTCCCTGCTCTCGGCTCTCGCTGGCGATATGAGGATGACCGAGGGAACCGCAAGGATGGGCGCAACGCGGGCCTTCTGTCCGCAGTCCGCCTGGATCCAGAACACGTCGGTCAGGAACAACATCCTGTTCGGCAAGGAGTACGACGAGGAGTGGTACAACAGGGTCATCGACGCCTGCGCCTTGCGATCCGACCTCGAGATGTTTCCAGACGGGGACCGGACGGAGATCGGCGAGCGCGGCATCACGGTGTCCGGGGGCCAGAAGCAGCGCCTGAACATCGCCCGTGCCATCTACTTCGACGCCGATATCGTCCTCATGGATGACCCTCTCTCCGCCGTCGATGCCCACGTCGGCCGCCACATCATGGACAACGCCATCTGCGGGCTCCTCAGGGACAAGTGCCGGATCCTGGCCACGCACCAGCTGCACGTCCTCAGCCGCTGCGACCGGATCATTCTCATGGAGGAGGGCCGTATCAACGCCATCGACACGTTCGATAACCTGATGCGGGACAGCGAGCTCTTCAGGCGGCTCATGTCGACCACGTCCCAAGAGGAAAGGGGCAAGGACGAAGAGGCTCAAAAGGGTGAAGATGATGCGCTTGAGGAGACGGAAGCGGGCAAGGCTCCCATGTCAAAGACCAAACCGGCAGCGACCAAACAGGGCGGCGCGCTGATGCAGCAGGAGGAGCGAGCGGTGGACTCCGTGGGCTGGGACGTCTGGAAGGCATACATCTCGGCCTCCGGCTCCTTCATCAACGTCCTCCTGATCCTCCTGGCCCTGGCGCTGACCAACGGCGCCAACATCGTCACCAGCCTGTGGCTGTCGTACTGGACGTCCAACAAGTTCGACCTCAGCACGGGTCAGTACATCGGCATCTACGCGGGGCTCGGCGGCTCGCAGGCCGTCCTGATGTACGCGTACGCGACGATCCTGACGACCTGCGGCACGAACGCCAGCAGGACGATGCTGCAGAATGCGATGACGCGGGTGCTGCGGGCGCCGATGGCCTTCTTCGACACGACGCCGCTGGGGCGCATCACGAATCGGTTCTCGAAGGATATCCACGTCATGGACAACGAGTTGATGGATGCGATGCGCATTTACGGAATCACGATCACGATGATTATCTCTGTCATGGTGCTGATTGTCGTTTTCTACCACTATGTATGTCCCCCCCCTTTCAATGTCCAAGTTGAGATCGATCTCCTCCTGACCGGTCTGCAGTTCGCCATCGCTCTCGGCCCCCTGCTCATCCTGTTCCTCCTCGCCGCAAACTACTACAGGGCCTCCGCGCGGGACATGAAACGACACGAAGCGGTCCTCCGCTCGCACGTGTTCGCGCGCTTCGGCGAAGCCATCTCGGGCACAGCGTGCATCCGCGCCTACGGGCTGCAGGACTACTTTGGCCGGCGCCTCCGCGAAGCCATCGACGAGATGGACAGCGCCTACTTCCTCACCTTCTCCAACCAGCGGTGGCTGAGCGTGCGGCTGGACGCGGTCGGCAACATCATGGTGCTCGTGACGGGCATCCTGGTCGTGACGTCGCGGTTCAACGTCTCGCCCAGCATCTCAGGCTTGGTCCTCTCGTACATCCTCTCGATCGTGCAGATGCTGCAGTTCACCATCCGCCAGCTGGCCGAGGTCGAGAACAACATGAACGCCACCGAGCGCGTGCACTACTACGGCACCAAACTGGAGGAGGAGGCGCCGCTGCACCTCCCCAACGCCAAGCTCGACCCGAGCTGGCCGCAGGAAGGGCGCATCACCTTCTCCGACGTGCAGATGCGCTACCGCGCGGGGCTGCCGCTCGTCCTGAAGGGGCTGACCATGGACATCCGCGGCGGCGAGCGCGTCGGCATCGTGGGCCGCACGGGCGCGGGCAAGTCGAGCATCATGTCGGCGCTGTTCCGGCTGACGGAGCTGTCGGGCGGCCGCATCGCCATCGACGGCGTCGACATCGCGACCGTCGGGCTGCACGACCTGCGCTCGCGGCTGGCCATCATCCCGCAGGACCCGACGCTGTTCAAGGGCACCGTCCGCTCGAACCTCGACCCGTTCAACGAGCACACCGATCTCGAGCTGTGGTCCGCGCTGCGGCAGGCGGATTTGGTCGGCGAAGAGCCGCAGGGCGAGGCATTATCGTCCCCCGACAAAGAGAATCCCTCTCCAGACGAAGTCTCCAGATCCAACCCCAACAACCCTGCCCGAATAACCCTCGACACCCCCGTGTCCGAAGAAGGCCTCAACTTCTCCCTCGGCCAGCGCCAACTCATGGCCCTCGCGCGCGCCCTCGTGCGCAACGCGCGCATCATCGTCTGCGACGAAGCCACCTCGTCTGTGGACTTCGAGACGGACCGCAAGATCCAGCGCACCATGGCCGTCGGATTTAAAGGCAAGACGGTGCTGTGCATCGCGCACCGGCTGCGCACGATCCTGACGTACGACCGCATCGTGGTGATGGATGCGGGGCGGATCGCGGAGATGGATACCCCGCTGGCGCTGTGGGAGAAGGGGGAGGGGGGGATATTCCGGGGCATGTGCGATCGGAGCGGGATTACGAGGGATGATTTCTTCGTCGATGTCGATCAGGAGCGGGATTCATGAGGTTATGGTTCATGATCGTGCGGCCGCAAAGGGAAAAAGAATTCAAAGGAATCAAAAAAAAAGAGTATAATGAGAGTAGCGAAGCGACGAACGGATGTCTGTCACGGTTTATTATTCCTATTCTATTATTCTTAGAGCATATGAGAAGGGTAATGTAATAAATAAATTGAAATAGATTTATTTCTTAATTTTTTTCATTGTCATTTTTATTAAAATGAGCGAATGAATGAACGATAGAATTCTCTCAATCTGTATGTATATCTACTGTCTGCTGTATGTATGTACAGTACTGTACATATCATCATATCATCCTTGGACTTTATATATATATATTTCCTCTCAAAATTTTCTGCGCCCTGCCCTGCCCTGCTCTGCCCTACCTATGTACAATGCAGATGCAGCGCAATACAATACAATACAATCCAATCCAATCCAATGTATGTACATACAAAACAGATCAAATCACCAAAAAAGAAAAAAAAAGCAGCGAGCGGGGGTATTTGTTTTATCTTTTGCTTGTTAGCTAGCTATGCTAGTGCTAGGTAAGTAACGAATCTCGATATAGTATGTACAGCACCTTATAGTACCCGTGCTCCCGCCCCAACATCGTCCCGTGTTGGTGCGTTGCACCGTAACGTCCATTTTGACCACAACATCCAATTTTGAATATTTCATCAATTTTCTACCTCACCACAATGCCAAAATCGCCAGATAAAATCGAATCCCAAATCCAGGAGGCCTTAAAAAAGGCTTCATGTCAAAAAAAGCCAAATATCTCTGCATTGGCGCAAGAATTCGACGTGCCTCACAGACGGCTTCACGAACACTTCAAGGGTCGGCCATCAAGAACTGCCAAAATCCCGCGCAATAAGGTATTAGACGACCAGCAAGAGAAGGCAATTATTTGCTGGATTTGACAGCTTGATTCCCTACATTCACTGCCTACCCCAGAGATGATAGAGTGCTGTGCAAACCAATTTTGCAGAGGAATGTGTTATCTGTATCCAAGCTGGCTCCGCATGTAGGGGAAACCTGGGTATATCAGTTTATTCAGTGCCTTCCTGACGACCTACATCTTATCAAACAGAAGCCAATTGAGAAAGATCGACTAGGGGCAGAAGATATTGGTATTCTGACACATTGGTTTGATCTCTTGAAGCCATATATAGCCCGGATTCCACCAAAGAATATATATAACTTTGATGAAAGTGGCTTTCAATTAGGGCAGGGGAAATCTCAAAAAGTCATCACTTCCAACCCTATACAAGCCTCCTGAGGCATTGCAACTAGCAAGACAAACAAATCCTTGACAGCCATTGAATGTATTGCAGCTGATGGTACTGTCCTTCCTCCATACTTCATCTTCAAGGGCGAATATCAACTGGAACATTGGTATCAACAAATTCCTGATTCTGCAGATACAGACAAATATCAAATTGCTACAGCTTCCAAAGGATATACAACAGATGAGATTGCAATGGATTGGATCAGGCACTTCCATCAGCATACAGAAAAGTGGGTTTCTAAGACTGATGCAAGACTATTGCTTATGGACGGCCACAGATCCCATCTCACATATAATTTTCTGAATTATTGTGAGAAATACAATATTATACCCTTCTGTTTTGTGCCTCATACAACCCATCTTGTTCAGCCACTTGATGGTCAGCCCTTTCAGGCCTATAAACACTATTTTCGCAAGAAAAACAATGAGAATATACAGTGGGGGATATCCACTATGGACAAGGCCAACTTTCTTTGTGATATCCCTCAAATTCATCAGGATATATTCAAACAACATACAATCTGAGATGCCTATAGTGATCAGGGGATATATCCATGGAATCCTTCAAAAGTACTTGACATTCTAGCCAACACAAGGTCTCCATCTCCAGTTCTAAATATACACAATAAAACATCATTAATTCAATCTATCTCAACCAATTCTCCTCCCCAGACAGTTTGTACACTGCGATGGAGCATTCAGAAGCTGGATAAGTTTGTCAATAAAAATCCTAGCCTTGATCAAAGCTTTACATGCTGTCTTGACTGAGTCTTTCAAAGTGCTATACAAACAGCTGAATTGACAGCCCAACTTCAAAGCAATATCTCTCAACATCTAGAGCATGCACGTGCTCCAAGCTCTCAGAGATCTTGCAGAAGAATCCCTACTATAGGGCCATTGACAGTTAAAGATGCAAATTGTCAGGTTGCTGAATGTGCTGAAGCTGAACAAAAGAAGATTATTTCCTGTGTCCGGAAACACCAACCTTCAAAGCCAATTCCCACCACTACACAACAGTCAGATACTGTTGAAAATACTCAGGGAGATAGCCAGGATCCAGGAGATATTAATGCGCTATTTAATGTATTTAGATACTAGTCTAGATGTTGAGAAAATTGATGAAATATTCAAAATTGGACGTTGTGGTCAAAATGGACGTTACGGTGCAACGCACCAACACGGGACGATGTTGGGGCGGGAGCACGGGTAGTTAGGTATATATATATATATAAGTCAAGACAAAGAAGGAGGTAAGATGATACAACATGAAGATAAAAAAGAAATGCACCCATTGCCCTCATTTGATATAAACTGACTGATTGATCGATTGAGCAAAAAGAGTGACTGTGACAGTATCGGGTCTGTTATGCCAAGTAGTAAAAATGTACAATGTAAAATATAAAAATACAAAACAAGAATCTGTAACGACAGGCCTAGATAACTAGACCTAAAAGGGCCGTTGGTTTATCTTGAGGACAGAAAACGAGGGGGTGAGCAATATAAAAGTGAGAATAGACCTGTGTTACTAGCAATGCCTATATAACAGGTTGCTATGTGAGTCGACCACGAGGGTCGAAATCTGTCTGAAAGGAGCATCTTTATATACATGCTGTCTTCCTGAGTCTTCAAGGCTTGTGGAATGGCTCATAGTTCTGGATTATTAAATCAGTAGAATTCTGAACTGATCCTCTGATCCCTGGATCAGTTGGATCAGTATGCCAAGAGTTGATCGCACTGATCCAGTCACATAACTATCCCTGAAATAAGTAATTCCTTCCTCCGACTAGGCTCTGGCAATGCCTTTGTAACAGAATCGAACAAAAGACAAAACAAGACAAAACGAAAGAAAGAAAAGAAAAGGAAAAACAAAAGGAAAAAGAAAGGAACGAACGAAAGAGCATCTCTCCCTAGGCTAGGCACCTGATCCGATCCGATCCAACCCATGGATGATAGGTGTAAATAATTAACGCACCTATATGTACAGGTAATATAGATCATATCAAGAGGGGTGTATGTATGTATGCGACGCTGAACGAATGAAGGAAAGGAACAAAAAATATAAAAAAGTTCTTGTCTGCCTACCTAGCGCGTATTATCCGGCGACCGGGGCGGCAGACTCGACGCGAAGGTGCATATCACCGGCATGTACGCGTCCTCCCAGGTGTACTCCTGGCGGAACTCCTCCAGGGGCGGTAATGCATGATTCTGTTTCTTTTTCCGTCCATCGGACGAGGATGATGATGACGTCGGCCGCGGCTCGGAGTCGTCATTATCTGCATCTGCAGACGCCTGCTGCTTCCTCCTCTTTAAAGACAGGCAGAGCATGGACCGGGGAATCTCGATCGGAGCGAACCCGCCTGCGCCGAACATATACGAGACCCAGCGGGCCTCCTGCTCGACGAACCCGGACGAGGCCGCCAGATCGTCGCGCAGCTCGTTGAGGCTGCGCAGCTCGTGCGCGTGCACGGGTGCCTTGAAGCCGCTCCGCCTGCACTCCACCAGGAGCGTCTCCAGGGCGCGGAACCCCCCACGCCTCCCCCCGCCCCCGCCCCCGCCCCCGCCGCCGTCGACCCCGTCGGGCCCGCTAGGGTTGTTGTCCCCGCGCAGCATCTCCATCCACCCCGTCCGGTAGAAGTGCTGCCAATCGCGATCCACCCGGCCGATGTCCGACACGTGCCACGACCACTCTGCGTTCAGGGACACGCACAGCGTGCTCAGCATCGGCATGTTCTTCTCGTCGCCCAGGAACGTCATCAGCCTCTTCCAGGGGTCCAAGAGCTCGTGGCGCACGCGCCGCTTGTGCACGATGAGCTTCCAGGGGGACAGCTGGTCCAGGCCGCCCGTGGCGTGGTGGCAGTCGAGGTAGGGATCCAGCCAGAGTTTGAGGAAGCGGATCCTTCGCCGTGAGGACGGTAACAGCCGGGTGCTCAGGAACTCGAGGGCCATGGCGGGGGGCGCGTCGAGCCAGATCTGGTATTGTTTTCTTCTTGTCCCGCCACAGCATCTCTTTCCGTCTTTATCTCCCCCTTTCCCTTTCTCTTTTCCGTCGTCCTCGCTATCGTCGCAGTGGTAGCGCCCCACGCCGTACAGTATGGCCGAGGCCTCGTCATGCACCATCCGACACGTCCGCAGGATGGCGACCTCCAGCGGCGGCGGGGTGCGCGTGCTCGAGACATCCTGGCCCGGGCGGCGGTAGCAGAGGCAGAACTTGGTCGCATCCCACCAGGTCCTGCGTTCGGGGCTGTAGCGGATCCAGACCTCGTTGTGGTCCGGGCGGGTGAGGAGTTCCTCGTAGACGCGGTCGCGGAGTTCGCGGGGGAGGCGGAGGAAGGGGAATGTTGGAATCTGCGTGGATGCGCGGCGGTTCACGTTGTTGGAGGATGACGATGTTGATGTGGACGCGGAGAAAGGCACGTTGGCGTCTGCGGTCTTTCCGGGGCCATCCTTGTTCTTCTTCTTCTTTTTCTTGTTCTTTTTCTTTTTCGTCTTGGTCTTGATCTTGTCTTTGACCTTGTCCTTGATATTGGTTTTGATCTTCTCCTTGAGTGTATCGACCCTGTCGCGGACGCGGTGGCGGATGGCGGTCACGTTCATTCCTCCCTCTGAGAGGAGGGGAAGGGGGGTAGCGGAGGGGTTAGTTAGGTATCCTTCCGTGAAATTAGTCTTCTTTTCTTCCGATGGCCTTTTTTGAAAAGTTACAATGATGGTAAACAACAAGCTTTTTTTTATCAGATCATCGAAAAAAAACCCAGAAGGGCCAAATCTGAAATCAGAAAAAGAAGTGACACTGACCACCGGATAATCAATTACTAACTGTGCTGTACAGTGTGGGCTGTTTGAAACTCACGATGAGCTTTCTTTTGTTTTGGCCCCTCAACCCCCTATCGCGAGGTGCGCGCAGTTCGCGAGCTGGCACTACCTACTACTGCATGAACTCCGTGCGCTGGCCGTTGGCACGGAGGAGAATTAGATTAGGTAGGCAGAGCCGGATATTTCCAACGGCTCGCTTCGTTGATTAGCTTGGTAGGTGCTCCGTGGTTGATAGTGGATGGAGTACGGAGTTGCTCCACACGTAGGATGCAGGGGGTGATAAGGAGTTTCTTTCAGCTCTCCTTGGATAGGGATACTGTATGAAGAACAGGGCATTGCGGTGTTGAAGATAAAAGAACCCAAGAGCCAAGACACGGCTGTCTCCTATTCTGATTTCAAGCTCTGCTTGATGCCATGATGGGATGGTTGATATCTTGATGGCATACAAACCCCTATAACACTCGACGCGATAGAACGGAGGAGGTCCCGTGCTCCCGCCCGGCACGTGGTCAAATCTCCGATGACATCTGACAGGGCATGCTATCGATGGAGTACACCGCGCAGCGCTTGTATAACGCCATACTCTCTTCTAGAAGAAAAAAAACCTTCAATTGAACTGTTTTATGTGTATACAGTTCAAAATAAATAAACGTCTGTCAATGTTTGTGTATAGGCCAGCAGTCCTCCTGTCCACTTCCAGAGCGCACGGAGGCATTCGCGTTCTGCCCCTTCTCACCGCCATTTCCTTTGTCCTTTATCCTGATCGATCTTGTCGGTCAGAACTTGAACCCCTCGATAGCTAACCTGCCTACCGAGTACCTCCGCAGTAAACCCAGATTTGTGGGCATCGCATCCTTCGAGAATCTCCTTGCAGCTATCATGTTCACGCAAGTGTGAATTTGTGGGTTCAGGTTGCATATCCAAGTCCGAACTTCCCCGTACCTGCAGTGCCTTGGGGGGAAAGGGCATATATCTCCGCGACATATTGCTTCTTTCTCTCTCACCCCAACACCAGTACCCCGCGAACTACGGAGCAGACAGCGCACTGGCATAGATATAAGCCAATTCGTTTATCTGCGGATTTTCAACGATTCTCGCTTCTCGACAGCAGCAGCAGGAACTGCGTAAGCCGCTTTAAAGACAGGACCTCTCTGCCCTTTTGTTGAACTTTCCCCACGATCTTCAGTTTAGATTCGAACCGGTCTCGGGGAACGAGCTCCGGCAGGGCCGTACGCACCTGGCATACCAACAGCTGGAAGCTAGCTTGAGTTCCGCGGTGCTATCCAGGTAACAGGGCTTACTGCTAAGCTCGCTAAGGACGGAGGATGTCCGTGACAGTGGAACTACCACGAGACCGTTTCTCTCGTCGTCAAGCCTATGACTGGATTAAGTTAAGGTTACCTCCTAAATTTCCCGTCTTGCGGTCCGTCTACCACAGATAGGCTGATAGTCTGCTAGTTCTGGGGCCGGTACGAGATCAGATTGTTCGCCGCATACCCACCGCACCCGCCCGCGTGCTACTCCGTATCCTGCTAGTCCTAGTAAAGTAGGACTCTGGACGGTCCACGGGTTTCTCAGTTGTGCGCAGTAAGTTGCACCTTGGACCTGACTAAGGCCCTAGGGGCCGCTTCTAGGGTTAGGGCCTTACGGAGTACCGTAGACATGTCCAAAGTTGAGCCACTGTGCCACCGTTCAATTGGCAATAATAATTAATGGTCCAGACGCCTTGGTCTTACTCTGTAGAACGACCTTCCCAACAGCAAGGAAACTTGTGGCTCGGATCCTCCCGCCCCTTGCGTATGGCGTACGCTCCAGCCTCCAGCTCCACAGATACAGACGTCACGCCACGGGCCAGACGGTGCTAACCTAGACCCGTCACCCCAGCGGCCCAGCCCCTGATTTATGCATTTGCTCAAGGGCTAGAGCCGTTGACCAGACCAACGGCAGCGCCCCTCGGGCGTGGTGGCGGTTGACGGTTGACAGGGGCTCTCGCTAACGCAATCTCTTACTCTGCCAAAACTTCTGCTCTATGGCTATCTGGTCTCCATGTCGGAGGAGAGTGAGAGAGTGCCAAGACTCAAACAGCGGTAATATTTCGACTTCGGTTCCAGGCCCGTCACTTGCAGAAAACCGGGCGACATCTGGACTTGGAGATTTGGTTTTTGATGGCATCAACAATAAAGATTAACTGACGGTGCACTGCGCGTGTACCTACAGTACGACGTACGTACTGCAGGTACCCAGTTGACGTTGGCCATGCGGCATACTATAGCTTGAGGACTCCGCTCTGGTGGTTAGTGCTTCGTACGGAGTACTGGATATGGAGACAGAATGCGAGAAGATGTTCTGTGTCACTCGTCTCCTGAACCCTCTCCACGTGGGAGTGTTGACGTGGAGGCAGATATCGATGTTCGCTGCGCAGTCTGTGTTGCTGCTGTTGCACCAGAGGCTGGTCAAGTGGTTCTATTGCCGCAGATCGTGGATCCTACTTAAATCTTTCAACGTTTGGGACTTTTCCCGCTCTGGAGAACAAGCACAACCAGCCACGCTAGACTCGTCTGGTGACGACCATCTCCCAGCCGCGCCCAGCACCAGCGGTCAAAGCCCATCCAGCACGCAGGAAAGAAAAAGCAGAGACCGCAGAGCGGGCACGGATAGGCTGATAGCACTGGTCAGTCAGTCTTCGCCCAGAAGACCGTTGACCTTGGGCCAAGGCCCGAGGACGATCGACCCCCCTGATTTGAAGCCAGCAATGGACTCAGACCCAACTAACCCCGTTCCCGGGCGGTTTACGAGTACGGGGTTGATCCCGCTCGGGTCAATGGCTTGCTTTCCTTTCTGAACAAGGTTATTGATCAATCCTCATTCCATGTGTGTTGGGCTGGTGGAGCAAGGCGCTGAGCGCTGAGCGCCTCGAGCAAGGCCGCTTTTTTATATAGGGATCATTGGATCTACTGCTGTAAATCATGCATGATGCATCGTAGACTTAAAGGAGGTGTATGTGCCTGCGCTGCGTTGCGCTCATAGACGTCACACCAACAGCGACAGCCATCGAAGGAGTACGGGGTACTTCTACTGAGGTTCTCTTTTTATCGACCGAGTCTGTCGCACGCCTGGAATTCGAGTCCGCCCGTGAGACCTTATTTTCGTCCCGTTGTCGCACAAAGGGTTCTGTTCTTGAGAGCGCAAAAAGCGAGGATCCCGACCGAGTCGCCTGATTGCTTTGTGCCGTACACGCACTGCTCCCAGCCAAAGGGATTGGAATGCGGAGTTGACGTCTGCCTTGATCTCTCATCCAGCGGAGAATCGAGCACTTGGAATGCCATCTGGCGCAATCGGACGGACTATTATTTGATTTGAGACCTCGAAGCGGAATCCGGTCTTTTCTGTGTCGCGGTCGAGGCCCGGCGGTTTCCTCGGCGGGAGCTAGCAGGGCGCTGCCATCGGCGGAGGGCAGTCGCCACCAGGACGCCCTGATTCATCTCGCAACCCTCGTCGGCGGAGACGATTCTCTTTCTCTCCGGGAGACGCTACGATCGATATTCCTATTTATTATTTCTTTGACCGGATACCCCTTGGATTCCAGGTCGACGTTCCCGGCTGGGAATCCTTTATTCCAAGGGGCACGGGCTCTTGAGAGGTAGAGAGGTACGGGGCACTGTACTCACCACCATCAACGACTGGTCGTTCCCTTCGATATCCGATTTCGACATTATTCCCTCCTTCGAATCCTACGTTTCTTATATATCATTTAATCGCCTCATTCTATCTATCCCCAGCTCCGATCCTAATCCAGAGACGTACAATACCCGATACCCATCATGTCTCAACCGGCAGAAACAGTCGTTGGTGCGCAGGTCGTGACCAGCCCCGGTTCGACCGAACCAGAGCGGAATGCATCCCTCTTGCCTCCTACCCCACTCGCGCCGTGTGTCACAGCCTCTTCCTCGACCTCAACTCCCTCAGTTCAGCAGGGGCAAACGGTGGAATTCGACCCCAGTATTGGGGCGAAACCATACTCGCCCTTCTATCGCCATCCGACCACAACAACCTCGCTCGAACAGATTAAGTCCGAAGTCAAGATCTCAACCAGGGGCTATAACTCGCAGGATCTCGAAAGTGGCATGCGGACGCCTTATAAACAATCGATGGACATCCAGAATTATCGAGCGTCGAAGCTCTGGGAGAAGAAGAGACGCTGCAACTGTCTAGGGAGTCTGAGCAAGGAGCAGAAGATTGCGGTCAAGTTACTGATCGCAGTGCTCATCGTTGGAACGATGATCGGAATCGCGTTGGGTATAACGGCCGCGGTCGGAGGAGCAGTTTGGAGATCCAATGGTCGGCAATACGGGATCGGTCAACGGCGATGAAGCGCAATGAAGGATTGCAAATTCAGGTCGGTGGCCAAATGAACCTGAGGAGACACATCAATAAACCCAATGACTCAGAGGCTAACAGATGCATCAGATTCTTCTTCTTCGATTCTTCTTCGGTTCAATTTCGATATTAATTTTTTAATACCCGTTTATTGCTCCACCGGCGATGGAGATGCTCCGACGTGAGGTGCCCTATTAGAGGAACATGACGTTTCTGGGAAAAGGGACCATATCAAAGAAACGACCTCTTCTGTAGCCGGCTGGATCTGAGACCGGCGAGTTTAGTGATACCCACTTCAACTGTGTATAGACATTGCGAGCGTCAATCATGATTTTCGGCATGGGCTGGCGTCTGGGAGGGCAGCCTCGTCATGCAAGGGTCGGCGTTACTGTTGGAAATGCTTGTGAATATGTCCATTGTCTGCCTCGTGTTGATAGAGATGCGTCCGCAATCACGGACATTAGGCGCATAGAGGGTGCTGGGACCACCGTTTATGTTAGTCGCAGACACGACAGCCACCACAACACGGCGAGTTAAATGCATCATCATGAAGCAGAGAAACGTAGTTGTAACAGGAGAGATATGGGAAGATATAAAGGAGAGTCTAGAAGACTACGGAGTATCTTTCGAGACGCTGCCGCCGGATACCGGCATCCCCGACTCCGGGGATCCGAGGCAGCCGACGGGACGACATAACCCCGACTCCGAGAGCCCCACGTGACCCGCGCGGGCGCACATAAAACCACAGCGGAAGCCTCGCACCGCGACTTTTTTCTCTCTTTTTTTCTTCCCCAACGTCGAAAAGCCAACAGAACCTGCCACGACCGTCGTCTCGCACTCTGACCCCACGGCGATGTGTTGCCTTGATCGATCAGATCGCTCGGTTCTGGAGAATAACCTTCCTTGATAGGAAGTCCCCTTCTCGTTGGGTCCTCTTAAGTGAGGGCGATGAGGGGGGGATGTCGATGATGGGATACATATATCTCTTGCTAGATTCGGCATGATGCTGCCGTGATTGATGCATGCAGTGCAAGTTTTGAAGTTCCAGATTTTCTAGTCCTGATGTGAATGAGTGCGAATGTCAATTATTTCCTGTGTCTAGATGTCCAGGGAGAAATGGAATGGATTTGTTTGAGTATATCTGTTCGCTGCGGAGTAGCAGAATTCGAGGTTCTCGAGATTTTAGTAAACATTTTCAAATCAGCCGCCCCACTAAGTGGGGATCTATGATTCGCAGTTTTTATCGATAGTGTTCAAGCATTGAAGATCTGTCGGACTGTTCGAACCTCGTAATCCGAAGGTATGATGATGAAAGCTCTGATTTTCTTAATCTACCTATCTGACTAGCTATTTATCCCATGAACTAGGGGGCCATAACAAAGGAAAATGTGCGATTATAAGCGAATATAGACCGGGGTAGTATGATATGGCAGGGGTTATGACCTATGATAGTCCGGATCGGCTGGTGCTGACTAGGCTGATAAAATTCTTGGCATACCGATAGGTCATAGTGGTAATATTCGGCTGTCAAGATCTTAGCCAGGCTGCGTCAAGCCTCATCGCCCTTGTAGTGTGGCATACAGTGCCTCCCGGACATGCTGAATAGGCCAGACATCAGGAATGCTTGGTGCTCTGTGGTTGCTATCCATGCCAGTTATCTGCAATGAATATCGACAGTGAGGGCGTGTGGAATGTTGCAACATTGCATATTAAGGCAATCCGTCATGCATCTACAAGGATGCATGAAATGATTTTGCTTCTCAGCTCCAGTGTCAGCTTTTCGTGCCCATTCTTGACGGCATTCTCGTCAAGATTGCACTCTCTTTTTGCTCGTTACTTGTTTTCTTGTTCCACAGACCTCTGCATTCCAGGCCAGCGGCAAAGTCTCGACGAACCATAGACAATGATATCAGTCCTTTCGAAGGCCCTTTCAGCCTCTCTGTATTCGACCTATCTATTCCTTGCAGCAAACCGACGATTAAATAAATGCCCCCCATACATCAATCTCTCTATGAAAATAGCGTTCTCACAGCGCCATCTTAATTCATTTCACTATGCACAAGAGGCGCAGTATGATGCTCGTTAAAAACCCCCTTAAGACACCTCTAGCTATCTACCGGTCTATGTACTGCACCTAATCGCCAGGAGCATTTCATCTATTTATCTGATCCTTCCTTTCCGGAATTAATTTCCCTTAATTCCTGAGGTACATTACCGAGGTATTCAATATTCCTAGAAAATTTATTTAGGAAATTCCCTTCCATAAAGGATAATGATAAAATTGAACTCTGCCTTCACTCATTCATTTTCCCCTTCGGATCGGGCGAGTCAACGGGGCCGCCTACCACCCTTAGGAAAATAATCTATCTCTAGGTACTTAGATAGATAGATGGACGAATCCGGATAATACTAGTCTGGTTACGTCTTTTATCTTCTTATTCTTTGTCTTTTGTCTCTCATCTTTTTTAAAAAAAATTTTGCTTTGTTTTCTTTTTGCCGTCTAAAAGAGAGGGAAGGCGAAGATAATCGTAATATGCAATGGAATGGGTTGGATAACGCCGCTAGGGTTAATTATCCATCCAGGAATACTTAGTCGGTAGGTGCCGTCGAATACAATAGGTAAGTACCTCCTTGTAGAGCTGAGCTGTTTAGAAGAATAGAATAGATATACGGAAAGAATAAAACCTTATACATAAATAGACGGATAAACACGTCCGCTTCTAGCTGGGGAATAAGTTTGTAAGTCCATCCCCTCATCGCACGCTTTTTTTTCTTGCCTTCCGCCATTCACATATAGCACTAGCTACAAAAAAGAAGAGGAAAAAAGGATTTCGATATCAGCGTACCTGATCTACATCTATGACTACATCCACACCTAATCTATACCGGCTCCCCTACCCCGTCTCCTTCAGCGCTATGAAGGCAGCGGTAATCCAGTCATGGAGAGGATGTTTTACTCGTCGCAGAAAACAGCCAAAGAAAGAACAACAGAAACAGCAACAACAAGAACAAGAGCATCACCCGGCTTCGAACGACGGGCCCCTCAAAACCCGTTCCCAGGTATCGCCTGAGCAAGAACCGGAACAGGAACAAGCACCTTCTGCAGTCGTTACTGTTGGGACATCTACGACGAACACCAGTGACGCAGACGACCCTCTGGATCCGGACCCAAACGCCGTGGGACAAGAGATGAGACAGCAAGGCATGCATCTAACCGGGAATCGAAGAACCGTCGACGGACCCGTCTTGAGCAGTCGTGACCTTGACGGCGACCGAGGTACGGATAGAGATGGAGAAAGAAATATAGATATATCTACCAGCTTTCAGGATGCACAGGAGAAGGAGGAAGAGGAGCAGGCACAACAATTGGAAGCGCCCATCGCACCCAGTCCCGCGCTCGGCAACGGAACGGGAACAAGATGCATGATCAAAACGAGAATGGGAGTATATTATGTCAGTCCTATAATCCCCCCCGGAGACTATCCCGGGCGGTCGCGCCATCTTCGGCTCCTGAACATCGCTAGGTCTGCGCGCCCGTTCTTGACGGACGGAAGGGGTTCTAGTCGAGTAATTGTGTCGACGAAGGATGATGAGGGACAGGCGCAAGGGCAGGTGCAGCAGCAGTAGCAGCAAGGGGGCATATAGGAACGGGGATGGGAGGACTCATCTCTCGCGCGTCCCTATCTCACTTTTATAGTGCGTCGGAGAGAATCTCGTCGCATGCAGATTCGGATTTGGATTCTTTTCATTCTGCATTTTTGAATTTGTGGATCGATTTGAGGTTGTGTGAAAAGAAGAAAGGTGACGACGATGACGGTGGCACCGAGATCGCCATCTGCGAGGTGGATAGGCATTGATAGGTAGGTAGGTAAACCAAGCAGGAAGTCCACGACGTTCTCAGCATCCAGAACATGCATGGTTGAAAATCATAATCGTGCCTATGTAACCAAGGACATTAGGTGTTCTCCTTAACATTTAATTTTGATAGGTTGCTATTTCATGGCCGTATGACCTTGAAGTCATTCAAAAGATAATTCAACGTGATGGTAGATAATAGATGATAAAGCAAAGCCATACCAAATCACGATATATCAAAAGCACCGAGATAAGTTGCTTGACAGATTGTAGACCTTGCAGGCTACTGGACCCTGGCAAATAAGGCGGCTAGTCCGTACTCCCCGACCTATCAATCGAGTCGGGACAGTGGTTAAGCAGGCAGCATAGCAGGACCCCTGCAGTGGTGCTGCTTAGCCGCTGTAAGGTTGTTTCATCTACTATTCTAGCCGCAGGATATCAGTAATTTATCAAGGGGCTCACTGCTGTTCAAACGATGTGATCAGAAACTCATGTTACGGCGTCCTGAACTTGCCCAAACATCGAATCTACAGCTCCTCTCTCCACAGAGACGACGGGATCAATGAGGATATTCACGGAGCCTTCTCAACAGGCTTGATCCGAAATGACGCCGTTCGAGGAGACTGAGTTCCTCAGGGAATACGGGATCACCTTCAATCGTCGAGTTCCGCGAAAACAGTGGCCTCAGCAATATGCGAGAATTTTCGCAAATGTCCTTGAGGTAGAGGCGTTCACTTTCGGATACCTATGTGTCTCCCACTAAGGGCAATGTCGGAGGCGATGATCAAGAACTACCGCATAGACTGCGGATGAAAACTCGAGCGAGGAGGTTAAGCTCCCTTGCATACCATCTTGTTGGTAAACGGGCAAACGAACAGCAATGGAGACTAAAGATTGAACCACTTGTTTTGGATCGTTTTGAACAGAACATCACCTGGTAATTCTAAGCTTGCGCTTGCTCATCGCTGATGGATGCCATAGTCCTATTTGCCACGAAAGCGATGGAAGTCGGAAATACAGGCAATGCCTGATGACCCGGAAGCCGCAAGCCGACTGCGGAGGAAACGGATAAAGCGTTCTCTATGCTACTGTGAGCCTACAGCAGACGATGAAGCTATGTAAGACTGAGCAGGATTTGCCATTCATGGTTGTATTGTTCTCTTGCTAACTCGTCAATGTAGGCAAGAGGATTTCGACAGATTTATCTTTGATGACCAAGGATCAGTGGGAGTCTTCTATGACAAAGAAGATTCTGCTGATCGGCGCCTGCCAAACAGAGAACCAGATCGTGTCTTTGGACTCCAACGATCTAAGGCCTTTAATCGACTTCTGGGCAAATGGCAAAATAAAATCACCTGTAGCCCGTTTCGTGAACAGACGCCCATATTTCCCTTCCTAATCGTTGAAGCAAAGTCTGAGAAGGGATCCCCTGGATGGGAATCTATCGAGAGACAGACTGCATTTCCAATTCGGACAACGTTGAAAATCCAAATGGCTCTAGTCTCCGACTTTGCGGAAGACGGATCTTTCCGTCCACTTGTTTGGTTCTTTGCCTATGAGGGGAGTGAGTGGCGTCTCTACGCTTGCGTAGTGGATGAAAGAAGTTTGTGAGTATCCATAGACGACTATCTCGGATGGTATTACTCTGTAGACTGATTCCAATGAGCAAATCTTTGACCTTTGGCACGCCTATATCGTGGATAGGGATGATGCGCTGCGACTCTTACACGTTGTTGACTTCATCTACGACTGGGAACGCGACATCTATCGCTCGAATGTCCTTCGCTGCCTTGAAAACCCCGGTTGGGGGTTGAGGGGGGTGACTCCCTCTGACAGCAGGATCGGCTCTCTTGCCGACAGCGCCGAAGTTTCTCTAGTTCCAACCGTACATACGAACAGAGTAGAAGGCGGTTTCATCATGTCATATCCTAAGCAATTGTTAGTTCATCTGATACGCGGTAAAAAAGACCCTGTCAAAGAGTCAAAAACAAAATTAGATATCTATTTCACTCCGAATGTTGACTGCGCAACATTGGAAGGTATCCAAAAAGTGCCCGCAATCATGGCGATGGCAAATAGATGCGCTGCCATATCCATCCGCTGCGAGGATATTGACGTTAAAACCTCATATCCAGTACTACTTCACAAATCTGCATATCACAGATGAACGCATCGAATCTCTCTTGGATGATCTATATCCTCCATCAGACAGAACGAACGGCGCTCGCACGTTACCTCAACTATTTAACGAGAAGACATGCATTGCAGATTGGGATATCATCTGTCGCCTTGAGAATTGTTGGACTGGGGAGCGACATTCTCATTGCTCGGATATACACCTGTTGCCCTCTAAGGAAAAATTATTTTCTCGCATATTCTTCAAGACATTCTTCTATATAGAATCCTGGCCATTGTAAAGCAGCTTAATTGCTTGACTGCTAGTGCTTCAGCATTGGAGAAAATGCGGTCAATTTCCGATTCAATCACACCTGCTGCAGTTAAAGAAGAATATATCTGGCGCGTCCCACATCAAGATCTTGAACACACGCTTGCCAAGTTCCGTACGTGGAATTTCTGGTCTGTGACTGCGGCGATGCTCCAACTTCATTGGGAGCTCGACGGGCCGAAATCGTTATATCCTGACGAGGAAGGTTACTTGCCCGCCTCTTGGGACGGTTCTATCGAGTCTGAGTCGAATCCGGGAGATGGCTGTCATGAGTTAAAGCTGTGGATCAAAGATACCTACGAAGAAGAGACCTGGCGGCCTGCAGATTTCTTCGCTAGTGCTGGGCTGAAGATCCCGGATCCTGATACAGATTCAAAATTTTTTCGCACATCAACTTTGTCCGTCGCAGCACCGAGCTCTGTTGAAGATACCCCGGCCTTGTTCAAACTCCCTAAGCCTCTGGAGTCGCTTCTTGAGAATGGGAACATTCTGCTGCGAAACAAGTCGCAGCCGGGCCCGCCCCTCGGGAGATACTGTCTGCTGTTAGTGGATAGGGAGAGGTGCATGCAGAAGAACAGGTTGATCGGGAAAGGAATGTATTGGTCTCGATTTGGGACGAAACGGGACCGCGGCAAGGTTGAGCCCCGTGGGTGGTCTGAATCCGCTGCAATTACGCTTAAGATTTGGGAATCTTACGTGCCATATACGCTAGAACTTTTAGCGTTGGAGTTGGAAGAAGGGAACTGCATGAGTCCCTCTATTTTGGATTCAGTTGGCGCTCACTTCTTGCCTTCTTGACATCCGTGCTTTCTTTTCTTCCTGAAGAGGATATGAGAAAGAAAGGACAGAAATCATGCACTGGAGGGTCAGAATAAATCAAGACCTCATCGGCGGGCGGGGTGTGGAAATGATCCTGAAAATGGCCTCGAAGTATCTAGTTACAGAAACATGACCCTTTTCAACTTGGTCGGTCTTCATAACATTCCCTAGTCTAATCACCCTGTCAGTTCAACTCTTATATGTATATGCAAAAGGAATTGCCTTCAAGGACTCGTCATCAGTAGGCAAAAATGTCGAAAGAAGAATTTAATGCGTAGGCAGTCAAGGGGTATGCAAAATACCCGCATCATCATGATCATCATCATGGACTTTCTCCAAAGCCGGCATTATCACAGTCATATCTGAGATGTAGAGATTGACAATGTAGTTAACCAAAGCGGCTGATCTCAAAATCCGCGCCGTCTGCCAAGCAGAATAGCTTCTATTGCAGCCTACTTCTTTCAGATCACCACTGCCAGAATAAGGAGACCCAGTGCTATCCACTCATACTCACTATAAGCCTACTCCGTCGATGATGAAGGATCGGACATTACCCATTGTTGGCGTTGGTGCTGGCAACACCATCATAATCAGGGCCAGCAGCTCTGCAAGGTTGCCTTATACTTTGCCAACTCTCTTCCAAGGGCCTGCGAGTCAATCTTCCGCGGCACTTCTTACTCGAGATCCGTGTGGAACTTCTACTAGTGCAGTACTAATGTGTGGGATATTAGATGAGGGCCGTCTGTGGCGTCGTCAGATAGTAGATATTGTTCGACCAGGATATTCACTTTTATTTTGATGAAACTTCTTGAAGTCATGATAGAGGCTGTTTATGTATCTATTCATGCTGAAAAGATGGTTTGGTTAGTATGTAGTCAGGAAGGAGATCATATGATGTGACATCGGGAGAGTATAATCACTCAGTCAATCAGACTTACAGGCGTTGTCAAGGCACCTGAGTTGGGAAGACTGTCCGCCAAAGAGAAATAACGATATTCCCTACCAAAGTGACTGGTACTTAGTTTTCCTTGAGGCCCTTGTTATCAGCTGTATTAAGCATTCGATTTGGGAGTTCAAGGGATGGCATATACAGTAGCCTAACTATCAGGTAGAGAGACCTTGCCGCGGCGTACATGTTGGTGATTTGGAATGTTAGCATAAATGCCGAGCCACTGACAGGGTCAAATGTTGATGCCTGTCCTTTGACCTTGCTTCCAGCCACCTTCACTATCTGGGACTTAGGACCGTGCCGCCGCAATGATAGCTATGCGACAGGAAGTATTCGCTCTGAGTTGGTTTCCGCCTGCCTATATACCCAACTAATCAGCATGATATGGCCTCCCCATTGGCATCTATTACCGCGTAGAGGTGAGCATGCATTTAAAGCAGTTCTCTAAGCGCGTCAGACAATACGGCATCCTACTCCTCCTGAACTGCCTTGCGAAGCTGATCATATGACAATTTTGGATCCGGATGGTGCTTTAAAATTCAATCCTCCATGATATCCTGTACAGTCTCTATCGAATTGAAAACAGACGGGTATGGATAGCAGTCAATTGGGCAGATGCCTCTAGATTGAAGTCTTCATAGAGCTTCTTTCTTTGGGTGAATGTCTAGCAGCTTTATCTTGCATCGACATCAATTCTGGATGAAGTTGAAGCCAACAATGAACAAAGGGAACTGTTCACTAGTCATTTTTTCCAGAATAGACATAGGGTCCTTTTGCTATCCAAAAAGCTAAGCCTCCAAACGGCCATCCTCTGCTACTTTTTTTTTGTGGGATTCGGTTCCTCTCCCACATTTCCAGTGCAGTAGGTCTAGATATGCGCCGTCCAACATAAAAATAGGTCTCATCAGTCCAAAGAATCCTGCCATTGCTGTATAGCCTAGTTGAGACATTCATGGGCCCAGGCTAGGCAAATTTGTCTGTTCTTCTCACTAACTGGATCCGTGAATGTATGCTAATGACCAACAAACAGACAAACAAAGGTCACCTATAAGACAGTGCATATCTCAGAAGCGTCAGAGGAACACAAATCATTTGATCTCCAGTCTATATCGACTCTCCCCTGCAAGGACAAAGCTGGTTGCTTTGATAGCAGACTCGTCACAGTGAAATGGCTTCATAGAGCGCCAATCCCATGTCTATTTATGGAAAAAAAAAACTACATGGTCCGCATCTCCGTGTGTTCGTCTGGAGAAATCTTGTTTCACGTCGGATAATTGGTTATCTCCTATGCCCCTGGCGGGCCGGCGCGTGGCATGCATGTTCCCTGATGCATATCTGAAGTGCTAATCTCCGTTGCCGTGCCAATTCTACAACGGAGGTGGCCAGGCCGTTGTAAGCGCCTGTGCAGCGGCTGCCTGGTAGGTGTGGAATTGGAGCAACCAAGGCGCAGCAACTATACAAACGGGACCAGGGCAGTGTCGGCTTAGGAAGGATGAGTAGATAGCTAAGGAGCCTAGAAGGCTATCTCTGGAGGCTTGGAAAGCATCGGTTCGTATATTTGCTGGGGGCAGAAAGTATACATGTTGGTGGAAGGAGGTATGAGGAAAGCAGCCAAGTAAACATGGCCGCCATTAGGGTAGTATGGAGTACTGACTTCGCGAGTGCAATTGAGAGTTATCGTGTAGCGATCGAATTTGGCATGAAGCCAGAAGATGCAAACACAATGTCAAGGGGGTTTCTGGGACTTCGAAACGTGTTTCAAACATGGCATTTTTGAAGGATAAACGATAGAAGAAGGTACACAGATCACCGTTCTTCTAGGTCTGGGGTGCGGTCGCCGTTCGTTCAAGCATTGGCTATGGATGGCAGCATCCATGCCTCCGCCCTGACGGCAATTTTGCAGGTTCATCTGGGCGCGTCTGCTCTCCCTGCCATGACTACATAGGAGGTAGTCAGAGGGGAACCGCATGAAAAGCTAGCAAATGCGGCGGCATCTGGTCGACGACTGACAGCCAGCTGCTTATGTTTCTCAGCCCCAGGCTGGCGCTCGTGAGCGAGCCGCCAAAGAGTTCGAGAGCCGCGCGCTTTGCGCTCCGCAAACCAGGAGGCCCCCGGACGCTGCGCTGGGAAAGACTAGGGGGCTGGACAAGTCAAGCCTCCTCGGAGAGCGATCATCGATCAAAGGCGATTCGTAAGGCATCGATTGAGGCTTGATTCAGATCGCGCGCGAGAATCAATTCTCTCTGTTCCTGACCCAGCTGGGCGGTTGCGAGGCTGGGCAGCACGAGATATAACAGCAGCGTGAGATCCGGTCAACGGCGATCCTCCAGTACGGGACCCTTATTCACATCTTGTTCACATTCACGCGTGACAAACGTCGAGTCCTTTTCTGATACACGCTGTTCTCCATCCTTCGAAGAGCCTGTTTCCTCGTCCCTTTTCCAACAACTCCCGATTTAGCCCCAGTTGGGAAGCAGACCCGACAGTGGGAGATCCGAAGCACGCCCAAAGACTCCTAATCGCGTCAGCGGGGGAAAATCCACCGACAGTTGGGCTTTGACCACGGCTGAAACGGACAAGGTGAGTTGTTTCGCTGCTGGTGGCCGCGCACTTCTGCAGCAACACGCCCCTGTCCCTCTCGCCCGCCATGCTGAATCTGACGCGGGCGCAGATCGGTGCTGTAACGGTAATACCCTTACGGTACGCCCCTCCGTCCATATAGATCATCTCCGTCACAAGTCCGCTGGCACGCATCCTCCACGCCCGCACCCACCGCTGGCCACCCATCGCCTGCTGCGACTGGCTGGACGATGCCCACTCGTGTCTGTAGTGGGATACGCCTCCTCTCTGACTCCGTCCTGTATCACTCCTTTAAAAGCCAAATCTCCCAGTCGCCTGCCCGCCTCCCGCGTGGTTCATTCACATCGGACGTGCTGACAGTCGTTCCTCTACATTCGTTCTAGTTCTTTTGACAACATTCGGATCTCTTCTTCTTTTCAAAATTATTGACTCGGAGTCACGGCCATTTGTTTTCTCTCGACTATCGTTGTCTGTCAACTACCAGGCGCCATGGGGCCTACGAAGCCAACTCTCCCTCCGCTCAAAACACCCAAGAGCGCGACATTTCCGTCAGAACTCCATACGGGTCGTTCTGACTCTATCAAGCGTGAAGATAGCAGTTCAACTCCAATCACTCCTCCGCTCGCATATACGGAGTTCCTGAAAGCCCTCACTCCCGTCTTTACCAGTCCAGTGAGCGCCGGAGTCACCTTTCCAAAGTTCCCCATTGAAAAGTCAGAGCAGTCCACAACACAACCATCACCCGCAACAAGTGGTTCCTTCTCAAGCGGCGATGCGATAAAGTCTGCTTCTGCTTCTCTGCCGCCTCCCTCCCCGTTCGCAGCTCCGCATTCTGCGAAGTCACCGGGCGCTCTACGCCGCCTACGGATCCCGCAGTCGCTGGCGTACTCGCCGGTAACTGACTCTCCAAAGAGCGCGACGACCATTCGATCTCCGTTTTCTCCATCGGAGTGGAAACTCCGGTACTTTGAGGCGCCAAGCAGTGCGTGTGGGAAGCCTGTCTGTGTACGACAGGTCGTCACTCGGACAGTAACCTACAAGCGCACGCCGCTCGACCCTCCCCCCAAGGGAAAGGGAAAGCGGAGGAGAACCAACGAATCCTGAGGGCTAGTTACATGTTGAAAGTGGCAGCTTCTCTATTTCTTCGGCCAGTCGAATCGGCATTCTGAAATCTTGTACGATGTTCTGTCTAGGCTCTGAAGGTCGGGTCAATTTCGTTGACAATAGTAATCTAGAATGCTCGCATTGAAACCCTGGGGGTCTAACATGCGATGCAATATTACCTGCTCTGTTTCTACGTGTCACAAAGACTTCTTACGATGTTACGATTATGGCTGTGGAAAATCGGAGTTTGCAGGATTCTTTTCCACTTCTCATGGTGTTGTTGGTTTTAAATCTTGAAAGAGGGGAAAATGATTTTCATTCTTGAGCACTTGTTTGTTGGGGCTTCGGTCCGCTTGAAATCGTTTCCTGTTGTCTACCACTAGGAGTTCAGAGGTTGTCAGCTGGTCTTGGGAGGAGGATTCTTTGGCTTAGGACAACAGGTGCCCCTTCTCCAGTCGGCCAGTTACGAACAGGTTGTTGAGTTGTCCCGTCGTGGACGCTCATGCCTAGACTTCTCGTCTGCCCCGCCTGATCCTATGTATCATATTCCAAATAGCTGCGGCAACGACCAGGACCCAAACAGTTACCTGTGTGAGCACGATAGGAGTTGGCTGCGTCTCGATCCTACCAAGACCAACAGGACGGATTGGCGAAAGGAATCTTGAGGAATGAGAGTTAAAATGGCCCCGATATCGAGTCGACTGGGATCAACCGGCTCGGCGACGGACATTTGTCTGTGCCAATCTGTGTGAAGGTTGGCCATCCATTCTTTCAGACAACTTGTCGAGACTCCGCTTCCTTTGATGCCATGTGTCTCGGGGCCGCGGCCCGCGCCACGGTCGCTTCGCGGTCTCTTCTACGCATCAGCCGCATGGCACGGTAGCTAATGAAAGAGCTGGTAGCAACCAACAGAACCGCCGCTGCCCTGCCGTTGGGACGACAAAAGAGATCAAACTAGCGCCTCGTCGCACTAAATTTATCAGTCGCTTCTACATTTCCATTTGAGGAAATAGAAGGAATGACAAGCTGCTGGGTCTGCTTATTTGGTCTACTCGTGCGAGTCGCATGGTGTTCTGTAGATATATCTATCTAATCTAGGCAACAACTTGAGGAACAACATCAATTAGATACAGCCTATGTCCCACTTGGAGCACCCTTCCAACAAGCTCTTTATGCCGTAGAAACAGGTCTTTTGGGTTATTCCATACTGCCACATTCGCCAGAGGAATGTGCATAATGTATACGGACCCGAGCTGAGATATCACGAGTCATGACCAACGCTGTCAAGATTAAGGTGAACTTGCTAGTGGTTCCAACACCTCCACGCCTGGGCGCGGTCCGACCGCTCCTCCGTCCGCCTCACATTTACATACAATGGGGTTCTTATGTAGTCGTCGACCTCAGACGGAGATGCAGACCAAATTCTAGTCAAGCGGCTGACTCGAAAGGATATCGTTAGTGTATACTCACCATGGAAATGGTACTCATTTATCCGACACAAGCTCACAGCTTAGGCAGGCCGCAGATAAGCATTGATGGAAACGTCCGCCACCGAGCTCCTGGCCGGTAATCGGTTTTGCTTTTCTTTCGATTTACAGAGAGGTGCATGGCAGTTAGTTGGCCTATAACAATGAGCTATTATGGCTATGCTATCTCTCGCTGCGACCGACGACCAGACCTCCTGCTTGTGACCATACGGGCGACGGTACCGAATACGGTCCTGGACCTGGACCTGCTGCCGCGTACAGTATAGTTTCATGCGGTATTTCAGGATCCCCGACCTGGTCCCTGGCTGGGGTTGCAAGGCTGGGGTTGCGGCCATCTCGATAGCCGGGGATGGACGGGCGGCTCAACCCGCCGTCGAGACCATGCTACCTAAAATCCCTAAGGTCAGGGACCATGAGTGTCTATCTACTAGTTACGACGGGATGGGATGGGAAGAGATGATGGCAGTTGTGTACGGTACTTATCGTATTACGTGTATATTACGGTATGGCTCGTTACAGATGTAGACTATCCCTGCGACTTCAAGTCACTTCAGGAGAAAAGGGAAAAGAAAAAAAAAGAACAGAAAAAAGAAGGAGGAGTGGGAAGTAAAAAAAAGAAAAGTTCTTAAGGGGTCCGGCCCTCCCTGTTTTGCTGCTGTGATCGTCGTGTCGCGAGATGTCTGCAGAATCGGGGATCTTGTCACATAGAAGGCTGTGGATGTGGTGATCACGCGGGTTAGGGGAATGGAAGCCAGTAGTAACTGGTACTCGGTAGATGGATCGGAAGTCTCTTTATGAAGAAAGTGCCCTGTACCTGTCTGTCTTTGTTTTGTGTCCGCTTTTGCTGGGCTTCTTCTATGTACTGCGATATGCTGCTGTATGATAGGGCAAGGGCGGATCCCGCCCCGGTCGGCTTCTCCAGACTGAGCTCGGCAACCTCACCCCTTGTTTAACCTATGGTCTTTACTCTTTCTCTTCCGTACAGTAACCTGTTCATCCGCTTCTCACACCGCGGGAGGGGGCAAAAATACAGATAAATACTGATTACCGCGTACACTTGTGACTGACTGCTGTGTCCAAGTAAGGCAACTGAAGATGTGCCGCTGGCACGTAACACTAGCGCCAATCGTGTCGAGCGATCGCCCAGGTTCACCATTCCATCCAGCCCGAATCTCATCTTAAGCGCCGGCACCTTTCCTCCTCCGTTGCTAGCGGGCCTCCCTCTGCGCGACCGCATCTTGTCGCGCCAGACAATTGGCCCTTGGCTACTTCTGCAGGGATGCGGTGATTAGGAACATGACCTTACTTTGAGACGCAGGGCTGGGGACAGACAAATGGGGAAGTGCTCTGATTCCCTGAACGCCAAGAAAAGAACAGGAAAAAGCAAGGTGCAGATGTGACTGCGGTGTGACCTGGAGGAGGGCCCTGCCTCACTATTTTTGGCAGCAGTCAGAAGTTGCTGCTATGTTCCAATGATCCATCTCCCGTGACGGGATCCATCTCCGGCTGACGAGTGAGGAGCGACAATGATGTCCTGCTGATTATTGGCACGATGAGCGAAGCGCCACTGCCTGGATCCGTCTGCTTTCGTCTGTGCCTATCGTCCTTTACGTACTGGTGATTTGTCTGCTGCGGACATTGCACCAGGGGGTGGTGATATTCAGATGAAGCTTTCTGCTACTTTGATTTGCCTGGCAGCCTCTAGTCCTGCCTTGTTGATTTCGAACTACTAAAGCATTCTTCCTCACCCTTGTCTCATCAGGAGGGGTATCTGGTTTCAACAAAGCGCAACGGCTTATTGACATGACGACAACAGCTCCAAAAGACCAGATTTCCGTCCTTGTGCGGAGCATCCGCCAGCACGTTTGTGACGGACAAGTGCGGTGGTCACCTCCCGTCGCGTATGGGCTAACGACGCAGGAGGCAAATCAGAGGCCGAGGCAGGGATCGTAACTCGTCAGGCTCCAGTGGGTTCTACCAGACATGATGCTTAAGCTCAAGGCAGTGGTGGAAATCCCTGTCAGGAATCCAGCAAGGTGAAGACTGTGATATGCAAGGCACGTCTTGCACCTTGTCTGCATTGTTGAGTGGTGAGCTTCCAGCTTCTCAAGGGAGTACCCAGACTGGGAGACCATACCAGACTCCCTACTTCTTGTTTAGCGATGTTTGGGTTCTGTCTATCGACCTTCCCAGTTAGGCGCCTGCCAATTTCTGGACGATCATGGGGCATCCCTAGCTATTCTTGTGCTTATGTATGAGAGAATCTTGGCTCCGGAGATTTAATTGCATGCAGCTCCCAGGATCCTCATGCAATCGGCGACTGGGAGATATTTTTGGAATCAGCGTCGACCACATCGCATCGCGACAGCGTCGTATAATGCATACAAGCTACAGCAATATAGCACATATATACGCTTCTCTCACGCCCCAGAATCGAGGACAGGATATCTCCTTTTGATATGAGAAAGGAAACAGTCATTATTTGAATAATTGCCAAGTCTCCATGGTCGAGATGAGGAGAAAGGACACATGGTCTATCTTCACCCTGGGGACAATATATTTTTAACCAGCCGCCAGCTTAACCTCATTCAATGTGCCGCTTCTCCACCTGACTACTGCAGGGGTCCCGAATGTGGATACGAAAGGCAGAATGCTCGCTATATGGCTTGTCACTTGGAAGCTATCTGGTCTGAGTTACTGCGACGCTTCCGCCTCTACTGATCTCGGGAAGAAGGCGTTTACGGGGCGTGCCGCCCTTTACGAACGGCCAATCCCGTAGACGCTCGAGATTCCTTGGCTAGCTTGAGGTATACTTCTCCGTCTTTAACTGGCCAAACAAACATCGCTAATTCTAAGAATAGCTCCGGCTGCTGTCGAAGTATTTAGAGACAACGCGCCGCGCCGCCACAAGCGGAGAACCTCTCTCTTCTGTGCTGTGATCTACTGCGTATATGCATGGTACCTATGAAGAGTCACAGCTTCTCTCTCTTTTAACGGTTCAAGAAGTCTTGGAGCTCCTTGCTAGCTTCCTAACCTGCGAATCAGATACTACATTCTCGTCTTGTTTATTTTTAGACTTCTTCGATGGTCTCTATGATATATTTAGAACAGAAATGCGCGGAGAATACATGTACAATAAGTTCTTGGTGATTCTCCCCTCTCCTTCCTAGACATCCTCCTCTCCTGTGTCCAATGGCTGGCTTGTCTCTATATACAGATTTTCAATGGAACACGTCCACGGCGCTTCATGTCGATATATACTAACCGAGATCTCCCCTGGTCGTCTGGTACTGTACATACATACAGATCGTATCTACGCTCGTTATCATGTATGATACAGTATTGTATCATGGCACGGCTGTTATTTTTAACTCAAGTCACTTCATTCTTTCTAGCTGGCTAAAACTGGCGTGTCTGATCCTTGCTTGCTAACTTGCGGTCACGGGGATATGAAAATGTTGTCACCTGGAAGCTTTTATCTCGAAGCTAATGCCGATTCAAATGAGTCTGTTCGCAGAGTAATAGTTGCTGGAAGTGTCTACGAGATGAGTACAAGGACATTATCTACACTGACCGGCCCTTCATTGCTCTGAGCGCTCAGTATCTTCAGTTCAGAATGCTATTTTGCTGCAATGGTTGTCCATTTGGGTTTTCCATAGACGAGGGTGTTGTTCCCATGAATGGACCACCAAAGGGCCATTTTATGTCCGCTTGCACGCACATAGCCTTTGGAACTGCACATACTATGCCTAGGTGCATATATCTAAGTTTGGAAGCCATCCGGGAGAATTTCAAGCACATTTCAGCTCAGCTTTGGTCTAATCAATGTTTGGATTAAAACAGTGCATGCTTATATATTTGGAGAGCCTCAACAACCAGTATATACGGTGTAATAATCACACGAACTTATCCCTACTTTATGTAACCACGAATGCCTAGCCGTTATCATGATCTCGTCTATCTTGGCATTGCCAGTGGTCAGAATTGGAGTGCTTCTCAAGATCAGATCAATGCCTGCATGGATTAAACTTCACTTGACCTCGTTCTGTTCCCTACCTGCTATGGCTGTGATCAAGGTGATTAAGGAGTCTGTGAATGAGAACTGGAGCACTTACCTAGATAGAGGCTGAATATCCTCCGCGCGAGCGAGCTTAGATTAGATTGGGTCTCTATGTATCTTATCTTACCTCACCTGCGAAACTGGAGGGATTTTATTAAAAGCTACGTCACCATCATCATATCAAACACCTTTACTATAGCTGAAAAAAAGTCCGATTGGAGACCATATCCAAACGTGTCGTAGCGTACGGGGGAATATTTTTTTTCTTTGTTTATTTGGGAGATAAACCATATATATATATGTGCTGCGATAGATGGAATTGGGTAGTCTCTCAAGTCCTGTATACACGAGGTAGGCATTCATATTCTACCTTGGAACTTTGCAACTATTCTCCTGCAACAAATAGATAAAAAAGCTTATGTATATAAAATGAGCAATCAATCACCTCTAAATGAGAGGTTTGTGACCAAGGCAGCAGGTCTGATGTCGATATTTACTTTCCAGGTAAGGGTGCCACAGGTGCCTTTCTTTGGGTTTAACCTGTTCCTCTTCCTGTACAGACCAGATCTGGGTGTTCTGGAGAGATGTCACCTCTAACCCTAGATGCCTAGGTAGTTACTAAGTAGTATATACTGTCCAGACGTATATGTAATGTACGTCATACGTGTACACGTGGATGTCTCGGTCCAATATCGAGAGTGGGTTAAATAGAAACTCTAATAGGGTACGATATATAATCGTCCGCACAACGCAGATATGTCAGTATCAAATATCAATATTAAAAGGATGACTGGAGAAAAACCTGCCTGTTTGCCTGGTTTTGGCTGCTATCTATCTACCTCATTAGTACGGAAGAAGAGACATAGTCTGTATGAGCTAACATGGAGGATTTGGATGGATTTCAATAGACAACAGACTTGAGCGGTTCCGGCCCCAAGCGGAAGCTGTTCTGCACGCGGCGTCGGAGCTATCTGAACAAGGCGTGCGAGGGGACGAAGGAGATTCCAGTTGCTAGATAGGTCTGTGCACCTAATATTTGCTTATGTATATATGCGTTCACAGCCAAGGGATCAGAGGGATGGGTGAGAGATCTCATTGTGGGTTTCCAGAGTTGACTTTAGTTTGTCATCCTTCTATACAGTCGGACTTGCAAGGAGCCATTATTGGAGTAGGACGAGACGATTCATGGAGTTCACCCAAAAATCATAAGAAAAGAAACGTTGATGATAAATGCCTTAGGTGTAAACATCGTCAAACAGCTCGCAGTACCGAACCTAAGGGGTCTGAAATGGTTTATAGACTCATAACTCAGGAAGTATCTGCTTGCAAATGGATAGGTCTATATTCTTGCAAGAGAAAAGCAACCGGGTGCCTAGCCATGAGGTCTTGCATAAGATGCAGTCTGTGACTGGATCATAAGTCCCCGGAGGTTCTCGATAGATGCACTGTTCCGAGAATGAAGCCCAACCATCACAGCAGAACAGAACCGAGTGGGCGCCAATGATGTCAGACAGGCGCCAAGAGCGGGGGCCTGGCGACCCAAGAAGCACGACCTGTGGCAGTGCGGCGATCCTCGTATCTTCGGACGGACGACCGACACAGTGGCCGTGCGGGGCCTGAGAATGAAGATATCGAGTGTCTCGATGCTGTAGATGTCGACGGGAGAGAGAGTAACGCCTCTGAGTATGCTGTAGACGCAGAAAGTTGTATGGCCGGTGCGCGGCGGGATCGTCGCCGGCCGGCGGGAGGCTATATTTAGGCGCGGGCCGCCGGGGTGCACGACGGCGACCCGATCAACCTCCGTCTCGTCTTGCGATCTGTTCTGTTCTTCTGTTCTTCTGAGGATGCCTTTGTCTCCAGCCCCGTGATCCTCACTCCCTCACCACCTCACTGTCGAGGGCTCCTCGAGTCGTCATGTCGCAGTCCCCGTCCTTCGCCGCCGACAGCGACCTCGCTGCCCTGGAGAGCGTCCCGCCCTCCGCCAGCAGCACCGGCAGCAGCCTCTCCATCACCGCCTTCGCGCGCTTCGAGTTCGAGGCCGGCAAGGGCAATGAGGGCACCAAGATCCTTATGGTCGAGTGGGAGGACGACGATGTCTCCCGCGAACCCGCCGGCTCGTGGCACGTCTCGTGGGAGGGCAAGAAGACCGTCCTGCCCGCCGACGAGAAGACCAGCGAGCACACCCGCCGCTTCTACTTCCTCCTGCCCCCCGGCGTCACCATCCCCCCCGTCGTCACGCTGACCTACGAGCCGCCCCCGAACGCGCGCAACGGCAGCAAGAAGCGCGATGCCCTCCAGCTTAACCCCCTGCCCGCCATCTTCCCTCCGGAGCTGGGCGCGACCGCCCGCGCCGCCGGCAAGAAGGGCGTGCTGCACACCATCTGGGCCAAGAAGCGCCTGCAGGTGCTCGAGAAGGAGATCCGCGACGAGTTCCGCAAGAACCCCGAGGGCGTCGCCCTGCAGATGGCCATTCAGGAAAAGGAGTGGATCGAGTCCAACTTTGGCGTGTCCGCGCGCGGTGAATCTCATTCTCAGTCTCAGCCGTTGAACACGGGGACCTCACCACCGACGGGTCCGATGCCGCCCACGACGCCCATCTCACCGACCAGCGGGAGCAAGTTGAGTGAGAAACTCAAGGGGCTGAGGCTGGAGACGAGCGAGAAGGACCTGGCCAGGAGGGCGGAAGGTAAGGAGTCATCATATCATCTGCTGGGTTTGACGGATTCACTTATATAACGAAATAACAGCGAACAACAACGTGAACGCAGCGCATCTCCTCTCCCCGCAATCCCCCGACGTCGCCGTATCCTCCTTCAGTTCGTTCCACAACACCACCACCTCCTCCGTCCCAGCTCCAGCGGCCGCACCTAGCACGGCGACAAGCACGAGCAGTTCTACGAGCAGCGGCGCCAAAAAGATCGTCGCGCATCACCCTCCCCCGTCCATCCAACAGGCGCAGCAGGACCCCGCCAACGCCAGCGAGTTTGGGTCATTGGACTCGATCGCGCGCACGTCGAACGCGGCGAACGCGGGCTCGGGCTCGGGCGACGACGACGGCGACGACGACCTGTTCGCGAAGGCGCTGAGCCCGCGCAGTCCGGACCTCCCGCGCAGCCCGTTCTCGTTTGCGCCGCACGAGACGATGCCGTATGTTGCGGCGAAGAAGGCTTGACCGGCTGTTCAGCGGAACGGAAGTTAAAGAAGAAACATGTCACGACAAATGAGATGATTAGATGACCCTACAGATGACCTTTACATTTACTTCTAAACAACGTATATCAGCCGTGGAGAGAAAGAAAGACCTTGCATTTTTCCCCCTCCACGATTTCAACAACTCCCCCTTGCGCACTCCAAGCATGTCGGTTTGGTTTGGCGTCATACATTACATTTACATATTTTGACGATGATTCCCCCATTCTTAGCGTTAGCCGTTAGCGTTAGCGATTTTGCATGTACGCAGTGATGCAAGTGCAAATTCATGAACAGGAGAGTTGATATTTGGATTCGATTCCCTCTCCGCTTTTTTTTCCCTTTTCTTTTCTTTCCATATTCTATATTTATATCTATCTATGCATATGATTCTTCGCAGTTTATGTTACTTTAGACAACCCCTACGGGCCTAGGGTAGGCTGGTCGTGTCCGTGTCTTATCTCCTGAAAAACAAAAAACAACAACTTTCGGGTCGCCTATCTTCGTGATATCATATACTCCTGATTTGTTTCTTTCCTCCCCAGTCTGCAGCTACTTACACATCCGCAGCAGGATACAGGGTTCTTGAGATATTGGGAGGAGAAAGGGTTAGGTCCAGCGATGGGCCGTAGTGAGCTGATCCCGGGACGGGTCGAGAGTAGGATGCAGGCAGGCAGGCAGGCAGACAAGCGGTGGCGGAATTTTTTCAATAATCTTTTCAGTCGATCCGTTATCGGGGTCGTTGGAGAAAGAACGAACAAGGAGCGTGGTGAAGCCCTCATCTGCACAAACGGCACGCGGCAGGGAAAGGGACAGGGATCGAAACAACAGGCGAATTGTGGGTCGCCACCCGGCTCACATACCTCCTCGACCTGGCCGAGAGAAAACAGGTCAATGGGCTGACTGCTTTGTGCTTGACGCTTCGTTTCGGTCCCCGTCAGGCTTGGTTCGCATCTTCTGGCCCCTGTGCTGCTCGATCGATGTCAACCTCAGCTCCCGAGGTATGTTACGTCATGTTATGTTAGACCTGGGAGGAGAAGGAATGTAGCTAGAGATCTAGGGATCTTCCACCTTTGGAGCAAGTGACAGCAGGCATTCGATATCACAATCATTACTCAAGTACAGGGCTTTAGTTAACTGTGTCCGATTATATCAGCTAACGCGGGTGTGTCGACAATCTGTACTGTACTCCGTAGACAGAGAGCATTTCTGAACGCCATCCGACCTTGAGCAATCCCAGATTGGAGAGAAGAAAGCATAAACCATGAATCCTGAAGTTCCCTCCATCTACTATTCTATACGTCTTTCTTCCCAAGATGTCTTTTTCCCCCCTCTCATTACTGTTCGTATCTGTATTGCCTTTCTCTTCATGGATGCTTTCTCTCAGCAAGGTTCTTGTTCTTGTTTTCGCCTCCATGTCATCATCCCATCATCCCCAGAGCACCCCGTTGGCAACTTGCCCGCAGGGATGACATCAGCGGAGAACCACACACCTCTCCACTCCATCCACAACTTGTTATGTGGATAAATCTTCCTACATCATACAGGACGGTGCTTTACTTCTTTTCATGGAGAGTACTTACATAGGATACGGTACATATATACGCTTCTTTGTTTGAAAAATTCAATTCTTGAGCAAGATCTCTCAAAATTCTGTGTGTTCTTACGTCCTCTTTTCTCCTGCTTCACTTTCATACCTACATACCCAAACCAACCTCCTACACTCGACCCTCCCATCTAACCTATTCCCCAACCAAAAAAATCCACCAGCTAGCTACCTAGATAAATAGACAGAAAAGACCACCATGTCCTCGATCTTCACCACCGACCCCCACGCCGGCGGCAAACTCTCCGACATGGCGCCCACGGGCACCACTATGCCCAACGACGCGGGGCTGCAGAACACCATCCCCTCCGTCCCCCGCCCCGACCAGCGCGCCGAGCACCACCAGTTCGACAACGAGGGGATCGCCGCGCCCGATCTCGCCATGGCCGCCGACAACGCGAAAGACGTGCCGCGCTCCACGCGCGACGCGCACGCCTCGCACGAGGTCATCACGGGCATGGGCGACGTGCTCCCCGCCGAGGTCGAGACGAAGCGGATGCATTTCCAGGGGCATGACCCCGGCGCGAAGGGGGATCCGAGGAACCTGAAGCATGCGATTAAGACGAAGAGTTATTTCAACAAGTATGCGGGCGAGGATCGCGATGCGACGGAGAAGATTGGGGAGCATGAGTGGAGGAATGCTTGAGTTTGTTCATTCATTCATTCATTCATTCAGTCAGTCAGTCAGTCAGTCAGTCAGTTATTTATTCACTGAAGCACGACTGGATGGGTGGTTCGGTTGTGTGCGAGATTGAGGGGATTCGGTGACGGGTTTGTGCGCGGTGCATGTATTATGTGTATACTATCAGTTCTGTTTCCAGCTGAATTGTGTGTCTTTCTGTTCCACCCGATGAGACTGTAAGAAAAATATATGGAAGTCAATAAGATTCGACCTCAAAGTTATCCGAGATGACGGTTGCAATAAGTGTATTCCCGGGTAAGCCCCAAGCAAAGCCAGATCATCTTAGACAGTCTAGGTAAACCTCACCGACGGTGCCATCAACCCCTGGTAGATCTCGTCGAGGACGTCTCTCTTTCGCTTCCTTTCCTCTTGCTCCGCTTCCTCCGCCTCATCTGGCTCACCTTCGGGGACTCTCGATACCCAGGCTCTGATCGTCCCGTCTCCGTGCGCCGAAAACATCTCCAGCCCCTCTCCAGAGGCGCCGTTCCCTCGCCATGCCAATGCGTTAATCCTCGCTGCGGTGAGCGCGCTGGATCGGCCGCGCTGCTGCTGCCGTGACGCAGAAATCAGACCCGGCACTTTGAGGAGCTTGATAAAGGTGCCTTCCCGCAGTCCGAACATGAAGATCTCGCCCCGGTCATCCTGGTCGTTGTAGTTTGGCCACAACAGCGTCTCATGACCGGGAGACATGACGCCGCTTGGTACGATCAATGGCACCCTTTCCGCCAGGTGCGAGGACACGCTATTGCGGACTCGGGGGCCAAAATGGGCAAGCGTGTTCGCTCCGGTCGATGCATCCCACACGCGGATACGCGCATCCTGGCCAGCTGTCACCAGATAATCGCCATTCGACGTCCATCGGACGCCGGTCACGGCACCATTGTGGGCGCGAGCTTGGCGGGAGAATGGTTGACGGCTCTGATGGGATGCTGGCGCTGAGATGGGGGCAATAACGCCGACGGCATCATCCATATCAAGTGTGGCTATTGCTGAATTATGGCCGGCGCGGCGAACATCAAAGAGGATCACCCGATTATCGGTAGACCCAGAGGCCAGGATATAAGGATTGTGAGGAGCCCAGGAGACTGACAGGACCGAAGAGTTATGACCTGGAAGCCCATGGGTGGATAGACCAGAACGGAGATCTAGAAGCCGCACTGATTTCTCCGATGTGCCTACAGCGATAAGCAGCGTCGATGACGGATGCGACGAGAATGAATGTGAATATGGCGTTGCATCGAGATTGAATGTATGAGCCGGAATTATTGACGCGGGCTCCAAAGTCGACAGCTTCAGTGTACTGTCATGCGACGTAGTGAAAATAGTAGATGGAGTCGGGTCGAAAGGATATATCGAAATTGAAGTTATCGCATGTCTATGTGCCGATGCATGGGAAGATCTATTGCGGTCAGGACTTCGTTCATCAGTTTAAAAACAAGTGAGACTGACTTGTCAACCGAAGCGATCGACTTATGCAGATGGTCCAGCTCCGAACCTCGACTCTCGAGATCCCAGAGATGAATTGACGGATCAGCGCCGCCAGAGACCATGCTTACGTTCAAGCTTAGCCCTAGTACAAGGAGTAAGGTGGACAGGCGCAAACATACTATCGGCCCTCATAGTGGTCAATGGCCAGGACATTTACGCCAGCTCGATGAGCGAAAATTTCATACACAGAATCCTCCCTCTGGAAATGCTCAGCCGTTTCTTCTTCTGCGCGGTTCAGTGCTGAGGTAGCGCCTTTCCAACTGGTGAACCGAATACCGGGCGCTGGTTCAAGGAGGTGAACCAGCCGCGATGTTTGAGCAACATGGAAGGCTGAAGGGCTTATAGTCCCTAACGCCCTGTTTAAAAGGTATGAATTCATTCATCAGTGACATAGAGACCAGAAGGAGAATAGACCTCGCGGCGGTCCAACTTCAAGACCGTGGAAGGAAATAATTAGGAGCGCGGCGCGTCTCCGGATGCCGCGCGAACGCCGGAGCTGGAGAAAGGTTGCGCCGAGTTTATTTGAACCTCGAGGAGCAGCATTAGAAGCACCCACTACCCGACCAGGAGGCCTTGATAGGCCGTCATCGGCCCAATACGGAGCTCTGTTAGGAGCTGCTGCTGCAGGCCATTATTATGTCCTACGCAAAGTCCCTGGCGCTTAGCCAAAATGCTTTCCTCAAGCCTCCTTCGGAAGGCCAGGAAGATAAGCAAGATGACTACGAGCCCTCAATAGGGAGACAGAGACGGCTAGCCACCGTCTATGATGCTGTCGCTGGTTAGTCTCCAATCTGCAGGAATTGGGTTTTCCTTTCTGACTGTCATAGGCCGTGTATCTGCAGACGGTTTCCTTGCAACAGCACCATACCCTTCTAAGTACAGAGATACCACCTCCTCCAGCACCGCAGCCGTCCGTCCAGAAGAGGTTCTATTCCGTCGTCTCAATGCTCCTGTACGCTATGAGGAGAATGACTTCTACTTTGCCAACGAATCGCTTCCTCCAGACTGCCCTCTCCCAAGCTCCGATATGCTCCAGGCAATCCATGCCTACGCCTCTGACTTCTATGATAACGCGACAATGGATCGGGGGCAGGACGATTTTCGGAGCATGGATGAAACGGCCTTGATCGCAATGGGTATTCTTTTAGAAGAAATGGCACAGGAGTCTCTCGGCGAAACGGGAGATATGGTCCTCGTGGAAGGTGAGGAGATCTCTGACACTGATGGCCAGTCCAGCATCACGTCGGCGCCGAAGTTTCGCCGGAAGAGGACAAACACCGGTGCTAGTAGCGTTCCTGCAAGCTCAGGAGATGACTTGCGGAAAGTCCGGAAGAAAAAGAAGCGCAAAATGCACCGCGTGCCTTCTGTTGCTAATGATACTGAAGCAGATGGAGACATCTGAGGAGCCATGTTTCCGAGTGACTGTGGACCAAAAGCCGCAAGTGCTGCTACTACAGAGTCTAGAATCCCCCTTCGCCAGAAGTGCATCTTTTGGGCGATTACTCTTCCCCAACATGGGATGACGGCTGTTCTGCCAATGTTACTGGTATCTCGCGTGAGTAACCTCCGTGAGGATTTCCTACATTCCTCAAAGGTTGTGGTATGAGACTCTATGCACCCCTGTTTTGCCCACTGCGCGCTCCTCCAAATTCTTTGTTTGGCAGGGCTAATGCTGCCAGCTTAGACGAGGGGGCAGGGCAACCACAACCACCTACTGCTTGGGTAAGATCTCATCGTCTGAATTGATCTCCGTGTCGGGTGCCAAGCCGAAAAATGAGTTCTACTGCAGCATTAGCCTGTCGACGCGCGACCTGGCCTGTCGTTCACTGAAGCCTAATCCAGGATTTATGATCCCAGGCCATTTACCCAATTAAGACCTCGAGAGGGTAAATGGCCCTGCGCCGTCTTACTACCTCCATGTGGTGCCTCTGCTCTCCTGCAGCTAAGATTAAAGATGCAACTGTCTGAACAGCCTGATAGCTTCGAGGCTCAAACGAATCCATAGCTTGACCTTTGGGGACACTGGGACACAGTTTCGCTTGGTGACTAGTCAATTACGAAACCTGACCATTTATCCTGATTCCAGATGTTGGACGGACGGTCGAAGCCAAGCTGGGGAGTTGTTGTTTACTCGTGTTACATTTTAGGGGCAAGCGAGCATTAGACTACGCCGGGGTGTCCGTGCTCACCCCGCAAGTCCCCCCATGTTCTCGACCCCGAAGTTCTGGGCATTCCATTACCCCGGCTGTTTGAACAAAATAGCCTGAAGTCGGCTTCTTCAAGGAAATGATGACACCACGTGTGTGGTGGATAAATCAGAACCTTAGGCGGGCCATTATTCTGCTTTAAGTTGGACGCCCGTCAAGTTGCCATCCAGACTCGACGCCAGCGGATGCTTACCCTTGCATGGCTGCCAACACCTTTCTTCAAGTGGGATAGTCAGCCGGTGGCTGAACTCCTTCTACAACTCTGGGGTATAAGATCAGGCCTCGAGCTGCTTTGCCAAGACGGTGCTCACCCTGTAGCCTCCCTACCCATCAACTGATGCGACGGTATTTCGGCCCGTCATGCTTCCCAACATCTGGGTATGCTGCTGCTGGAGCGCTCGCCCAAAGCTTCGTTTAGGAACTGTGGCGTCAGTAAATAACCGAAGATGCGGTGCGACACGCGAAGCTAGGTCGAGGTCCCCAAGCTCTTAAAATGGCCTATTCTGCTTGGAAATTCTCGGGGTCGAGCACGCCTCGGCAGTTTAGATGCGATCATAGGCGCCGGTGGTATCGAGACAGAATCGGGCTCTCAGCACGTTTTCCATCATGGCATCTGGCAAGACTTTTGTATTGGCGGGACGCCAGTTCCCCAGGGTGACCTGGTACAAGAACCCCGGAATGAGGAAGACCTACATCTGTCTGATGTTTGTCGTTTTGACGTCGGTGCGTATGACATCCCCTCCATATTCATTTTGCATCATTTCTGACTGTAGCATGAATTTTCAGGCTACGAATGGATACGATAGCTCGATGATGAACGGTCTCCAGACCCTCGCGCATTGGCAGGACTACTTCCATCATCCTACAGGCTCGCTCCTTGGGATTCTGAGTGCCATTATGTCTCTCGGGTCTCTGGTTGCTCTCCCGGTTGTGCCATATACTGCTGATCTTCTTGGACGCCGACTGGGTGTGGTAATTGGCTGTCTGATAATGTGCGACGTGCAATGTCCTCTCTGAATGCAAATGCTTACCTATCCGGGCAGGATTCTGGGCGTCATCCTGCAGAGCATCAGCGCCAACTATGGGATGTTCCTTGCTGCTCGATTCTTGATCGGATTTGGAGTGGCTATCGCCCATGGAGCTTCCCCATTGTTGATCACAGAATTGGTGCACACCCAACATCGGGCTATTTTCACAACAATCTACAACAGTACGTGCATCGTCCATAATGCGAGCCTACCACACTGACTTTTTGTAGCAACCTGGTACTTTGGAAGTATTATCGCAGCGTGGCTCACCTTTGGCACTAACCACATCGACAATGATTGGCAGTGGAGAGCGCCAACCGTCGTCCAGGCCCTCCCTTCAGCTCTGCAGCTTTTCTTCGTCTGGTTCGTTCCGGAATCGCCTCGATTCTTGATCTCCAAGGGGAAGCACCAACAGGCGTTGAAAGTCCTCGCCGACTGCCATGCAAACGGGAACCAGGAGGACGAGGTGGTTAAGCTCGAGATGCTCGAGATTAAGGAGACGATCAAGCTCGAGCAAGAGTTTGAAAGCAACGGTTGGCTCGAACTGATCAAGACCAAAGGAAATAGGCATCGTCTGGTCATCCTCGTTAGCGCCGGCCTGTTCTCCCAGTGGTCCGGCAACGGCCTCGTCTCCTACTATATCCACACCATCCTCGACAGCATCGGATATACCGACTCCGTCACGCAGAACCTCATCAACGGCTTCCTCCAGATCTGCAACTTCATCGTCGCCCTGGGCATGTGCTTCGTTGTCGACAAGGTTGGTCGTCGCAAGCTCTTCCTCATCTCCACCGGTGGTATGCTCGGGGCCTTCATCGTCTGGACCATCTGCTCCGCCCGGTACTCGATCGCCGGGAACCATGCTGCGGCCAGGGCCGTCGTTGCCATGATCTACATCTACTACGTGTTCTACAACACCGCCTGGTCTGGTCTCCTGATCGGATACACGGTGGAGATCCTTCCGTACAACATCCGCGCCAAGGGCATGACGATCGTCTTTCTGATGATCGATGCGGCACGTAAGTAACCTACAATACCTACCATGCAATTGAAATTCATAGTATATGCCCCGGCGCTGACCCCACTTCCTTCCCCTATGTTAATAAATAGTCTTCTTCAACCAATACATCAACCCCATCGCGCTCGACAACATCGGCTGGAAGTACTACATCTTCTACTGCGCCTGGCTGGCCGTCGAGCTCGCCGTCGTCTGGTGGTTCTACATCGAGACCCGCAACACCCCCCTCGAGGAGATCGCCAGGCACTTCGACGGCGACGCCGCGATCATCGGCGGCCTGGGCGGCACGGAGAAGGGCCGGCAGATGGCAGCGACGCTGCACATCGAGGATACGCAGCCTGAAAGTAAGGAGGGCGGGAACGTTGCGGAGTCGAAGGTCTAAGTTAAGTGCTGTATGTAAGTGGAGTTTTCTGTGGAGTTTTCTGTTGACTCGAGCGGGGATGGGATGGATGGACGCATGGGTGGAAGAAGGGGGGATGTGAAGGGTCCATGGAGGTGTTTGGACGGCGTGGGAGAGGTCTATGTCGAGTCTGGTCATTTGTCTCCGCTTTCCTCATTCGACCTTGTCGATTGAAATGAATGAAATGAAATGAAAATTCTCTTCGAATTGCAGTTTACGCGTGTATAGCAGAGCTGTAAGTGGAGATGGTGTGAGCTGGTTGTTGTCCTCCCGGTCAAGAAATAACGCTCGAGAGGGCAAGACAGCGAGAAAGCTTCGATGGTCACCTGCAAGCGTAGAACTTCCCTTCGTCTTCCACAGAACATCGCAGGACGGACAACCTGCCTACATCAGTTCGTTGCAGCCCGTCTAATATTAATATGCCTTCGAGCTGGTAATCTGATACTATCTTCCACCAAGGTGCCATTGGAGTTGATTCTGGTCTCGACGTCGACGTTTCTTCCATCTCACCTTGCGGCTCGGAGCCATCCTGCGCACCCGTAATTATTGCTGCTACATCTCATCGAGGGTTCAACACCCTCTTATATACAGCAGGCACCACCATCGTCATTTCGTCTCTCGTCTGACCACCATCTCATTTCGTTTCACCTCATCTCATCTCAATCTCTGTTCTATCATCATGGTAAGTAAGCCTTGTTCACATTCAATAAAACGGAACAGAACAACTCCACCCCCCCCATCTCCATCTCCCTCTCCATCAATCCAACCATTCCCTATCCTTCCATATCAAATAAATCTAACGTAAAGTACCAGCCCCCCAAATCCACCCACCTCTCCCCCGCCGCCAAACAGGCCCTCATCCTGTCCCACATCCGCTCGACGCGCACCTGCCACACGCTCAAGGACCTCGAGAAGAGCCTCCCGAGCGCCGTGCCCTCGGTCAACGCGATGCAGGTCAAGGAGCACATCCAGGCGCTGACGGACGAAGGGAAGCTGCGCGTCGAGAAGATCGGCAGCGGGAACTGGTACTGGTGCTTTGCGAGCGAGGAGAGGCGCGAGAGAGAGAAGATCCGGGCCGGGTTGGAGAGGGAGGTGGAGAGGGCTGTTAAGGTCTGCAGGGAGCTGGAGGGGGCGGTTGAGAAGGCGCGGGAGGAGGCTGCTAAGGCAGCGGGGGATGATAAGGAGGCGGAGGAGGCGGAGAGGGAGGAGCTGCTTAAGAGGAAGGCGGAGTTGGGGGCGGAAGTGAGGAAGTTAAGGGCGGAGGAGGAGGCGCTGGCAGGCGCTGATGGGGCGGGAGGGCTGAAGAGGAAGACGGAGGAGATCCAGGCCTATAGGCGGGATGCGAGCCTCTGGACGGACAACATCTACATCCTGGAGGAGTATCTGGGGAGGCTGGCGGGTGGGGATCGGGAGCTTGTGGATGCGGTGCGGAGGGAGTGCTACGGGGAGGAGTATGTCGAGGGGGAGGGGTTGCGGGAGTTGGAATTCTAGTTCTGCCTCTTTTCTTTTTCTTTCGATCTGCAGCAGATATGTGTTGTTATGGTTGATGCATTGTTGATGTTGAGATGTTTGTGGTGCTGGGCGGTTATGCTGGTTTGACACGCGGATGGGATGGAATCATAAACGACTCGTCAATCGGAGTCGCTCCGGGGAAGGGGACCAGCGAGATCTGCTCGTGGAGCCTCAGGAATCAAGCCAATGGGGGCATCATGCACTAACTCGCCTAGCGCGTCGAAAATTTTAAGGAGGCCAGGATGGAATCGGAACTCGCCTCTTCATTCTCACGCGAGCGGCCGTGGTCGCCTGTTTGGATCCCCTGCAACGCCCGGGCCAGACCGCAGCGTGCTACTCCGTACATGGAGCTGTCGCGCGATATTCTATTCTATTGATACCCCAGCGTCACCGACGCAGAGGAGCAGGAGACAAGCAGTGCTTGTCTGCGTACTCCGTATCCGCCGGGCCCTTCGCGTGGAGGAGCATACGTAACTCGTGGGCCCGACGGCCCATCCCCCCACTTGGCACCAAAGCTTGGGAAGCTTCTTCGTCCGCGACCACGAGTCCACGACCGTCAGGCCGGCGCTGGCGGGCGGCCACGTTCCCCCGGGCCAGCCGGAGGCCCGACAGGATCAGCTTTTCTGGAAGCGAGCAAGAGCGCGCGGGGGTTGCTCGGGGACGACGCCCCGTGTATGAGGACCACACCCCGTACCCGGACGGAGCAGACAGAGAGAGATCACGCCGCTGTGGCGCCCGGGAAGCGTCGCGAGTACGTTTTCCCTCCGTTCCGAGGGATGTGACGACCCCAGAGAAAGGGAGATCTCGGAAGTACTGCTTGCAGCCAGTAGCAATCGTTCTACAGCGGATGTGAGGCGGGAGACTTGTAGACCTGTCTGGACTCCGTCTCTACGCCTGCAACGGTTGACCATCTTGGCAACGCAGCGCCAGGCATTCCAGCAAGCATCTCCAGCCTCCAGCAGTATGGAATGGGATGGGTTTCCTTTTTGTTTTGAAGGAGAGTCGAGCAGGTTGCTTTCACGGCGAACGGCGACTGCTTGAACACGCGTCTGAGCTGGGGTTGAGGGCTGTGCAGACTCACCGAGCGCTAATGACAATTAATATGGATATTATTATTATAAATGCGGTCGTTGGGATGACTTGCTCATTGCATCTGATTTGCATGTCCGTCCGCACCGTCGATCCCTCGTGTGTTGGCATGGAAAAGAGATGCCATAGGAGGACCTTGGCTCCAGATATCCGCCGTCCGCGAGTCCAGCCGTTGTGCGCATATGCCGTATACTCCGTATATCTCTCCAGCAAAGGCGTTTCAGGCTCCGTGCGTTGGCCTCCGGACGGATCGAGAGGACACAGGAACGGCCACGATTGCGATGGCTGCACGCCGCCGGTGGATACGCACCAAGACTCGCCGGGCAGAAGCTTGACTCGGGCGCTGGCGAACAGGAGGCGCGTCCCCCGGCCTCGGGCCCATCTTATCACCTCCCGCTCCCCGTCCCGTCGTCCCCTGCCGGCCGTCCAGCGAGCCTCTTTCTCTCTTCCTCGTCCTCTCTCCATCGTCTACAGTACGTTGCTCTCTCTCTCTCTTCTCTCTCTCTCTCCGTCCTGCCTCCAGCATTGCGCGCTCTGCGTCCGTGGCCCTCGCTGGTCCGCCCACCTCCCTGGACTCCGACTCCCAGTGCCCGGACCCTCAGCGCGCTCCTCCGTTGCTCGACAACGCCCGTTCTCGTGCCTCCTTTCCTCCGACGGCAACTCTTCCAGAAGAGACCATCTTTATCACCGGCCACAGGTCGTGTGGGTGCTGTCTGCCCCCCGCTCCATCCTCCCTGCCTCCGCCCTCGAAACGATGCCGTCCCGCCGTCTCCGGCCCAGAACCCCTTCCCACACCTGACCGCCCCCGTTCACCTCTCGACTCCCCTCCAGCGGTCCGCGGAGCCCCGAGGCTCGATCCAGCGAGACCGCTGTGTCTCCTCTGTCCCATACCACCTCTCACGAATCGTCGACTGCCTCGTCACCGCGGCTCTCCGCCGTCGCGTCGACGCCTCGAGGCCTCTGGAGAACGCGCTGGTCGCCCCCCCCCCCCCCCCCCCCCCCCCTTTCTCTGCCCGTATCCCTCCTCTCCTACTCCTCCCCACGACCTTCCGACACGCGACTCGAACCGTCTTGTATGGATCCAGAGGCCACGTAGCTTGTCATGTCTGTCGATTCGCTCTCCGCCCAGCAGCCTCCAGCCTCGCCGCCATCCAGGAACCGCTCCATACTCTCCAAGTTCACGACACACTTCGGCAACAGGAACCGCAACATCTCCGACTTCTACATCCAGCCGGATGACCCGTGGAAGACGTACTTCCCTGGCGACGTGATCAAGGGGACGGTGGTCCTGACGGTCGTCAAGCCCGTCCGGATCACGCACCTGGTGCTCTGCCTACATGGTTTTGTCAAGGTGTTCAAGAACACCGTTTCGCCGGGTGAAATACCGCAGGATCTGGGGTTCCTTGGTCCCGGGCGGGGGAGAAGAGGCGGAGAGTATCTGGGAAATGGCTTTGCGACGCTGTTTGAAGACGAGACGGTTCTCTGCGGAGACGGCCGTCTCAAGGAGGGCATATACAAGTTCCAATTTGAGATGGAGTTTCCGCCCTACGGCCTTCCCAGCAGCATCAGTGTATGTGTCTCTTCTACTCTTGCCCTCTGGATGTCGACTTGGATTGCTGATGTGCGCAGTTTGAACGAGGAACCATCTCATACATGCTTACGGCCACCCTGACCAGGCCAACAACCATCTCCCCGACCATGTCCTGTCATAAACGAATAAACCTGGTCGAAAATATCGATATTGCACCGTTTCCTGCACCGAAGCCCCGCGTGGTCACACTGGAACCGGTCTCGAAACGGTCCAAAGCGCGGTCCAAGTGCAAAAACCAGTCCGGGGACCAGGTGCAAGATCCCCCGCCTCATGATCCGTCCTTGAACGGGACGGTGGCAGGCGACCACAGACCTCCCTTGAGTCCCGCGCCCAGCGACGTCAGCTCTTCGAGCCGCCTCAGCAACAGCAGCCAGAGTTTCCAGATCGTCAGTGATCCGAGCTCGACGAATGCTGCCAGTCTGAGGAACAGCGAAGCGCGCAGCAGCACCACCTCCTCGTCAGACCACAGGACCATCACTGCCACAACGGAGCTCCTCTGCGCCGGGGGCCTGCCGGGTGACACGCTGCCGCTCAAGATCACCATCAATCACAGCAAGAAGGTGCGGAGTCCGCACGGCATCATCGTCACTCTGTACCGGCAGGGACGGATCGACATGCATCCCGCCATCCCGATCGGCCCTCCCGAGAAAGGGAAGAAGCCGGTCTACGAGGACTGCTACCCCAAGTCCCGCACGGGGCTGGGCGGCCTGTCCATCGGCACGATCCGGACCAGCAGCGTGTTCCGCAAGGATCTCTCGCAGACGTTTGCCCCGTTGATCGTCGATCCCACGACCATGAGCGCGGTGGTCAAGACCTCGGTCCGGATCCCAGAGGATGCGTTCCCCACGATCGCACGCGTGCCCGGTGCGATGATCAGCTTCCGGTACTACGTGGAGGTCGTCGTCGATCTGCGCGGGAAGCTGGCCGCGTCGGACCGTTTCCTGCCGCGCCTGAACATGGTCACCGGGGGGAGCAACTTCACGCCCAGCGGCCAGGTCCTCAGCCCGCCCGACAAGAACGGGCACGCAATCACGTCAAGCTGGGCTGGCCACATCCTCGATACCGACCAGATCCGGCGCGAGAAGGGGGTCATCGCCGTCGAGTTTGAGGTTGTCGTGGGGACGCGGGACTCGGGCAGGGGTCGACGCCAGGCGACGGAGGGCATGGCCCCCGCGACACGGTATCCAACGGCCGCTCAGACGGTGCAGGCAGACGGCGGGGATTGGCAGGGAGAACAGCATGTCGACCCGTCGCAGGAGCAGTACATGGACCAAGAATATTACGGACATGGCGACTACGGATATGGTGACTATGCACATAACGACTATGCACACGGTGACTATCCAGCATACGACGAAGGCTACTGGCCCGAGTACCCCGAGGGAAGGGGGCAACACTTCCAGTCTCTCGGTGGAATGGTACAACCGCCGCCGCCGGAGGAGCCGGTTGACGAAAAGACCAGGTTGCGGCGGGCGGAGGAGATGCTGCTGCCGAGCCGGCCGCCCGACGACGAGGCCGGACCGTCGACGGCGGCAGACACGACTCCCACCGCTCCGCATCTGCCGGACGAAGACCAGCTGTACGACTACCACGCCTCGTTGGCCGCGCCGGCACCGGTGTCGTCCGCCCTGTCTGTCGACACGATCGTCCCTGGGCCGAGCGCACCCCCTCCCGCGCCGGACGGTGCGCATGCGCCAACGGACGACAAGCAGGAGCTGGAGCGGCGGCGGCTGATGATGGAGGCCAGCGCGCCGGAGCCGGAGCCCGCCGACGGCGAGGCAGGCCGCGCGGCGGACGCAGCGCCCACCGCCCCGGTCCTCGACGAGGAGGACCCGATCATGGATGCCGGCGCGAGTCCGGGCGAGTCGTTGCCGCGATACCAGCGATAGGCATGCGGAAAACTGGGTAGAGATGTGTGTGCATTTGTCACGAGTGTTTTATTTTTTTTCTCATATGATCCTTATCACTACTATGCTACTGCATTTGTGGGTGGATTGTTGCATGTATGTATTGGGAGATACCACATAGCTTGTCCACTTGTTGGGATCATCACATGCGGGTTGGCTGGACAGCAGGCGTTCAACACAGAAAAGCAGGCGAGATGCCCTGAATTTTTCGGCGTTAGATACCTGTGTTTTGTTCTGGGATGTGCTGGTTTGGTTGTCTCTGTGTTGTGTTAGTAGCATGCCTGAGGTGCAAAGGGGCCGGGCTGACACGATTTGCATGGTTCGTCATGAATTTTCATTTTTTGATTTCATCCGTCGTTGCTAGAGAGCTTCTCGTAGGGTTCTCGCGATCTTGTGTTAATATATCATCTCTCTGTATCTGTATGTATACTCTACGGGGCGGGCCAATATATCTTAGTGTCTTGTCAGTCCACGCAGACGAACAGCTTGCTCGTACTGTACTGTCTGTGTCATGTATATAGACGTGCGCGGAGAACGACTGTCCTTGTCTCCATCAAAAAGCAGTATATGTATGCCAGCGGTCGACACACGGTGGAGTGTCAACACGCGCCAAGGCACGTTGGGGCGGGGGTGGGTTCCTGGCCCGCCTTATCTCTGAACAGGCCAGCTGGCCGCAATCCCAGGTGCCGTGAAGCAGGAGTTGATGGTTTAACTCGTTCATCGGATAAGGCCGTTGTCGATATAATAAATGTCACAATTGTGTATGCACACAATGCCAGTGTCTGGTCGCGCGCATCCCGCACATGGGAGCCTCCCTCCCAGACACACGTCCCGCCAAGATCATCGGTTATCAGTGATCGCCTTCCCAACAACTAAACCTAGGTACCGGAGTCAGTTATGCGCGGTCCCTAGGTTGTCTGCACAACTGGCCTTTTCGTCGGATGTCTTTCTCTTTTTCGTTTTTGTCCTGTGCGCTCTCTCTTTGACATCTCTCCTCACGCTACCGGCCTTTCTGGCATCCGTCCGTGGCCATCTTTCCTCACTTTTGCAGGAACACCGCCGCCTCCTCCGCAGCCTCCGCCCGCCGTCGCAGCACGAAGGTTCCAAACGGAACGTCGCGCATTCGCTGCGCGTGGGTACCGGTCGGTCGGTCGGTCGCTCGATACCTCGAACTACGAACACCAGCACGAGCGCACCATCCAGTCAACCCTCAACCTGAACAGACAGGTGGAGAGCAGGACCGTCTGCTTGCTGTTTTCGCTTCGTCGACTGGCGCTTCGAAAGCGGGAGTCGATTGGATTGGATTGACCTCACCGCGCCGCACCGCACCACACGAAATTGTCACCGACCGCGAGCGCGCGCGCAACCTCCGGCCGAGCCTGGAGATCGACGAAGAGAATAGACCACTGCGTACCTGGATAGCTGAGCTGTTGCTACACGGTGCAGAGAGTCGAGCGCATCCACCATGGCGCTCCGCAGCGGGTCGTTCGCGACCTTTTTGATCGTCTGTCGTATGTCGCCTCTACCTGTCCATACCTATCCCACCACTTCACGAACCACAAGGAGAAGACTAACACAGGGAACTACGAACAGCAACCTGCTTCTTCCTCGGCATCATCTTCTCCCTCTTCCCCTACGACTACCCCCTCCTCTGGTCCACCCAGCCCACCCCGCCCTCGCACTACGACCTGCTCGAATCCCACCTGCGCTTCCTCCACGCCTCCCCGCCCCTGATCCCGCGCATCCTCCACATCGTCATCTTCCTCGGCCTGGCCGGCCTGATCGCGAAGCTGTACCGCCCCTCTGAGTCCAACATGCTCTTCGACGGCGCGTCCCTCGTCCTGTACATGTGCGGCATCACCGTCTACATCGCCAACATCGTCAAAGGGCTCCGCCTCGTCAGCGGCGGGAAGTACGGTGCCGAGTTGGCCGCGGGCCCCGCAGCCCCTGCCGCCGTCCACGGCGCTGCGGCGCAGCAGACCGTCGAAGGCGAAAACGGCGAACAGATCCTCGGCCGCGAGGACAGCCTCAAGGTCCTCGCGGCCAGCAACACGATCCTGGCCCTCGTGCTGGTCGGCGTGCTGGTGCTGCAGGCCGGCCAGTGGTACGCGGAGCGCAAGGACGCGCAGGAGTACGAGAGTCTGACCCAGGGCCGGAAATCGGCGAGCGAGCGGGAAAAGGAGAAGGAGCGCGAGAGCGGCGGCGGCGCGACGGCCGCGGCGCCGGGGAGGGTCACGAGGCAGGCGAGTGCGTCGAAGAAGAAGCAGTAAAAAGAAAGAAATATAGCCGGTATCCATTCCGTTGTATGTACTGTACTGTACACACTGTACCTACCTATCTACCTGGTTTACTTAGTAGGTAGGTAGGATGGTAGGTTTGTGGGAGGGTTACGTAGTGTCTTGTGTCTGGATTTGGGTTTCGATGAAGAGAGAAGGAATTTCTATCTGGGGTATAAAAAGAGGTAAAAAAATGAAGGGTATTTTGTCGACGGTGGTGGTGGTGGTGGTTGTGGTGGGAGAAATGTTGTTCTATTCGAATAATTCCTGAATATCATACTGTATGAAATCAAAACAGGTACCTTGTTTGCTCGCTTGCTTGCCTGCTTGATGGATGTGACGTGATATGATATGATACTGGATGAAATGCAGGCAAATAAAAAACCAAAAAGGAAAAAAAGGGGGGGAAGCTCACAGCAGGAAGAGCAGAGCAGGAAAGGAAAAGGAAAAAAAAAAGATTCCTGTATGATGTTTTTTTTATAATGTCCCTCTCTCTCTCTCTCTGTTCCTAATCAGGACTAAAACAAGAAAAGAAAAAGAATCACTATGCTTGTATATCTTGATCTCGAGGAACCAACTGCCATGTCATCGCCATATGGAAGGAAAATGTGCAAAAGCAAAAGATCATTTCTTTGCGTGGGTGTATATCCTGTCCTACTGGGTAGGTAGGTAGCTGTATTTGCATTTCTTCATTGTCTTCTTCTTCTCACTTCTCATATTGAGAATATAAAACGTATCTAGTACCTAACACCTAAAACCTAGATAGATAGATAGCTCGGGACTATAAGATATATCAAAGTTAACAGAGAGAGACAGAGAGAGAGAGAGGCAGGATCAGATCAGAGCGCACTCAGGCTAACCCCCCCCCCACCCCCTCCCCCCCTTGTTGTACTGAGGCATTTCGTCGGGACAGTTTTCGGTCCCGGTCCCCTCGGGGAGACAGACGGGTCCTTGGCGAATGCCCTCCTTTATTAGACTTAGACGAATCTACCCCTTCCTTCCATTGGGGAGTCTTCATTCGTCCCTTCAGAGAGAGAGAGTGTGTGTGTGTGTGTGTGTATTTGGAGGGAGGGAGGAATTTCATTTCGCTGGGTATATACGCCAGGCCCAGGCCCAGCAGTCCTCTTATTCATTCATTTCATTTCATTTCATTTCTTTTTTTTCCCCTACACTTCTTGTATGATAGAGAGAGTAGGAAGGGAACTCTCCGAGCCCGACCGAGTTCTTTATCTCTTGCCCTAGGATAGATCAGATAGGAGCCAGTCTTTCAGTCAAAACTTCCGGTCTTATCACACACACTCTCTCTCTCCTATCCTATCGTATCTTATCTTCCAGCTCTCGCCTCCTACAACGAGGGAAGGACTTCGCGAGTTACGGCAGTTTCACTGTCTTCTTGAATTGACATCATCACATCGCATCGCCCACCCTAGGGCATCCTCATTCTTGTCCGGGTTGAGTCGCGCCGCACAGATCAGATGGCAGACAAAGACAACGACAAGGCAAGGCAGCAGCATTGTACATGTAAATGTCATGGACAGTGGCATACGCTACCTACATAATGCACCATGTGGTGATACATGCACCCTTGCTGTATGGATTTGAATTTGGTGGTCTTAGACTACTACTTACTCATCTACCTACCTCATTCCTGCGTAGGTCCGGCATGGCACAGGATCTCATCTCGTCTGCCTCGAATCCCAGCCTGAATAAGACAACATTACATGAATGGATGGCTCTGTCAAAGAGAAATGTATATATATATATATATATAAATACTGACAAGGCAGCAGGTCACAGAAGGGCTTCTTCCAGTATAAAAGTACAGACCGCCCTGCTGCAGTCTTCAGACTTCCCTGGAGGTGTGCCTGTATCTTCATCATCCTCATCATGCCATTACCTTGTCATAGGTGAGTAGTTGACTGGATAGTCATAGAATCAAACTGTTTATCCCTGAATTCACTCTGTTTATCCTATCTCTATTGATGTAATTCCTCACCAGACCAGACCAGACCAGAGTGAGATCAAAATTGAGAGAGAGAGAGAGAGAGCCGAGGACACAGAAGCTTTTATAAATGATTCCAAAAAGAAATAAGAAATGCACCATCCCAATAGACTCTGAACTTGGAAATGACCTGAGTCAACTGATCCATTAACTGACAACTAATGACCAAAGCAGAGAGGTACTCTGGAGGTAGGGTGGGATCCAGAACTATTAGATAAAATAAAAGAATACTTAATCTACTCACTTACCTAATTACCTGTCTATTCATATGTACTTATGTACTTAGTTTTTTTCCTATCAGGATCAATAGAGGTTCCTTCCCATTTATTTGCTTTGCTTGCGACGAGAAAGAAACCAAGGTATGGTATGCTCATCAAAATTTGAAAGGATAAAGAGAAGAAGAAAGAAGTGCGAATTGCCCGCATTCACTATCATCGTTCATCATCTTGCAGTGACAAATATGCGCATATCATAGTATCTATATACATCGACGAGTTTAGTCCAGTTTCAACTCATACACGTCCAAGCCGATCCACTCCCTGAAAGAAATCGATCAATGGTCGTTGTCGAGGTAAGTAAGGGGTATTTTTTGTGCTTGTATCGGTGTTCGTGCGTGAGAGAGAATGCAAGAAGAGAAGACGACAACGGATCATTGTAAATGTAGATATTTCTTAGATAGAACGTGGGAGAGAAGGAGAGAAAAAAAATAAGTAAAAGGTGAATGGTTAAAGGGGTGCGAGATCCATTTGAAAAAGCTCCTCCCTACTATCTATCTTCCTCTTTCCCCTTCCGAATGCATATACAATTCATATAATTCACAGCTAAGAGGAAGGAATAGAAACAGAATTGATGGATATAAAACTGTCAACCATGACTTTTTTTTGTTTCATGCTGCATGTGCTCAGGATATTATATCAAATGCCTGTCGAAGTGGAAAGGAATATGGCCATCATCGATAAAGGGGAACAAAAAGAAAAGAACAAGCAAGACGTTCGATCGATTCCCGAGTCTTCCCTCCTGGCGCCAATCACATGCAATCGATAGTGCGTATAAAATATGGTATATACAGCAGTGAATCTAAGATGGAAGGAGACACACTGTTTAGAGGTAAAAAAAGGAACCTCGAGGTAACTGGACAGCGAACAAGGTGGTATAGAGCGTACAAAACTTCCAGTTCTCATAACAACTCCTTTTCCATGAACTCCGGCACAGTATTGACCTCGTCAGTCCCCTGAACTCCAAAACACGACACTTCATGACACATATGCTATGCTATGCATGGCCTTTTCGGTATGTATATGTTGGTATAGTCTCCAAAAAGAATATGTTGAGCTCAGCTGTCTGAAACATCTCCTCGTCCCAAGAGAAACAGCTACTCAAATAATCACCTCGTCCCGCGTTATCTCCATGAAACGTGAATCGCGATGATTGCAGTTTCTATGCAATGTGAATCACGGGGTATAAACATATACCAGGGTATATAGTAGGTCGCGCCATCTCAGAAGAGAATATTCGCGAATTCCCAGAAGTGCTCCCACAGGAAGTCCACTGGAGGATGGAGATGGGCGTCTCACGCGTCTAGCGATAAGAGCCACGGTGCTGATGAACTGTCTGACACGACGTGTACACCTCTCAGAGCCCAGCAGAGAGCAAGTGCAGTCAAACCACGGTCCAGCCGGGTGCTGTTCAACAGAGAAAGCATCTGAACACGTTGTAGACGTTCATATGAGAAGGTAATTCCATCCGTTTCGTCGCATCACATCGCGCCAATGAACCTGCTGCTTTTTAATCTCCCGTACACCGGGGGTCCCAATAGTGATGGGAGAGCCGGCATTCTCTAGCTTCACGCCGGGGCTGGTTGACGGCGACGGAGCCTTCGCAGCCTTCGCCAAAGAAAAATCAACAGGGTCGTCTGTAAGCCGCCAAACCTCCTGTAGCAAGCGATACATGCGACCAAAACTGCCGAAATCAGCGTGCTCACCGAGAGCGGCAACTCGCTCAGCCAGAACACGGCGGAATGGACTTGTGGGTACGGAAAACGCACCCGCGATGAGCAGAGGCCAGACGAGCGACCGATCGAAGCCATTGGGACCCTCCGGGATGTAGTCGAGAGTATAGGCGACGGCCGCAACAAGATTGATCGTGCTCTGTTGGTTTCGGTCAAATCCAGGAACCAAGCTGCATAGATATATCCGCGCTGCGAGACGGAATATGGCAGTCATGGCCTTCGTGAGCTGTTCGGGCCGGATTGTGCCGTCCTCGTCCGAGTAAGGGTTCTCCAAAGTTTGATCGGCCGGCTCAGTAAGATCCAGTTGTGTTCCCAAAAGGGAGACATGGGAGCAGACGGCCATGTCGTCAATGCGTCCTTCCGCTTTCAGGGCATCCAAACAGGCTATTTCCGAGATCAGATACATGACATGATCATCGCATCCCATTAGCTCTTTGAGACCAGACGACGAGCCGCTCAAATGCTTATTGCGATATAGATGGGCGAAGTGAGGTGTCTTCCCGAGCATCGTAGAACCCAGAATGTCAATCCAAGCAGTTAACGTCATGTTGAACGGCGGCTCCATGTAGAGACCGTCGCACTCCATCATCGCTGTCGGCAGATCGAGCTTGTCTACCAGGTTCGACGCAGCCTGGAAATGCTCGCTCCACGGAATATCGGGCAGGTAGTCATCGGGAGGGCCAACCGAGCAGTGAAAAAAGATCATGGCAAGTGTGGCCTCGAGGATCTTGTCGTGGTCTTTGTCCTGGCTCAGTGCCTGGCAGAGCTGGGAAACCGCCTCATATCGATGTCGTACGATATCGTGGTCGACGACGTCACCGCTCAGTCCTTCTGTTGTCTTGAGATGAATCGCAGCGACGCTGAGACAGCAGTGGAGGAAACATTTATTTGTCTCCAGAGAATGCAGTATCGCTCGTGCGCGTGTGGGACCCCGCTGGTAGACGTCAGGAATAGGAAAGATCAGGCGCAGCACTTTGTCGACAAAGTGAGTCAGGAGTGGTCGGTCGCGATCGTCGAGATGAGAAAGTGCCTGCATCAGTGAGGGGGCTTGGCCGTTGCCATATTCAAAAAGGGCAGGGTCTATTCCGCCGTATGGATGAGGCTGGGCCAAATAATCTTCGTGAAACCAATCGTCGCCAGGAAATGTGGGGAGAGTAGCATGTAAAGGGGGAGGTACGAAAGTACTGAAGGTCGAAACGGTAGAGTCATGTCGCGTAGGGACGTCATTGACGAACGTCTGGCGCTCAGTCTTAACATCGACTTCGTACGGCGCGAAGGGAGGATATGGACCCTGCCCCAGAGCTGGGGTGGGCAGGTGGGACGCAAACGGATCGTAAGCGTCGGGGAATATGGGGCGGTTGAAGTCATAATCCGTGGAAAGCGGAGAGCCGATGGAGACAGCGCGGGCACGGTCCGTAGAATCTGGGAGGCATACCACGTTGGATCAGGGTACGAGTAGCCGGGGGAGGGGTTATCATACCAGCATGCATCCTGCGCCTTTCGTTCATTTTGGTCTGTTTGATCTTGTTCTTTACCCTTTCCTTCTGGATCCTTCTCTGCTCTGAATTGCTCCACCACATAGGTCGTTTGTACTCGCATTTGACGCAGAGGTTGTTGCATGCTCTGCAGGAAGGGTGACCCTCGTCGCACTTTTTCCTTCGGAGGCGGCATGTAAAGCAACCTGCGCTCATCAGTATCCGCATTCCACCAAGGGTGGACACTGGCCGAACAAGGTTTACCTGAACGCGATCGCTTATGCGGCTTAGTTGTTCGCTGAGGAGTCCCTGAAGGTCCGGCGCCATTGGTGGAGGACTTGTTCGACTCGGGAGCTTTGCTTGACTCGGCTTTACTCGACTTTGCGGCGTTGTTCGAGTCGACAGCCTTGTTCGATTGCGTCGAGGCGGGCTTCTTCTTGGTGCTGGGCATCGTGACAACCTGTGCCCTGACAGCAAGCGTAAAGCAAAGCACGCTCTATCCGCCAGGTGAAGTGCGCGGCCAACGCAGGAACGAGGGACGACAGCGCAGTCGCGAGCCCGACTGCTTTTTGTATTGTATACACAGCGCGACAATTGCAAAGCTGAACCAGCAGACTTTGCGGTCTATCAAGGGAGAGTGAGGGCGATGACAAAGAAAGGTTGAGGGGACAGTGATATCAGAGACGAGGCGTTGGACTCCCATTGTATTGGGCGCGGTGACTTTAAGACTCGGGGTAGTTATGAACGAGGATGCTGCATGTTGCTATTTTTTGCCCACGGCGGTCGATGAGCAGCAGTGGAGCTCGGGAGAACATGCAAAGGCCGCCTCATGTGAGCGAGAGTAGCCTAATTTTGGGGGGCGGTCACCATGCCAGGGGTCCGCAGGCGAGGGGCGAACAGGACGCGAGGCGGAAGGCTGCAGGCAATCGACATGCCGGTCTGCCAGGTGATAGGTTGCAGTGGCAGCAATCCCGGTCGGCCATTAAGCAGGTCAACGAGGATCCCCAGGCACTAAGATCTAGTCGCCTTCGTGTCCGCTCGCGTCGAACCACCGTCCCACATCCTCTGCGCAGAAGCAACAGATACGGATGTTCCAGTCCTGTGATGCACAGATGTAGACAGACTAAAATCCTATTCCTGGAGGCATATCAATTCCCGTGGTGGAAGCAATTCAAAATCGCCCATACGAGGTGAGGGAATTGCCCCTGAGAGTAGTCGCTCTGAGAAGGGGAGGCCAGTCTGGCCAGCGATGTCCCACGGCCGGAATCCACTCCACAGAGGACTATCGATTTTGGTGAAGGAACTATACCCTGGGAGTACAGTACATAGAGATTCTTCGGCCCCATGCGCGGTCCAGACGGGGGTGTTCACAGGTACACCGGGTCCAGCCATCGCGAATTGACTTCTTCCCTCGAAAAAAAAAAGCCAGAGCGCACTGTAACGAGTCAGTTCTGCCGGAGGAGCACCAATCAGATCCCGGCTGGAAAAGAGAAATATCGGAATTTCGGCCTGGAGGCACGTCGTTGGTCGGGCAGGCATGAAACGAGCAGGGGGGAAAGAGCGAGCGAGGGCACGCGAGAGGTTGAGCGGGCGGACCGCATGGGCGCGGGTGCATGCCAAGCTTCGACTGGCCCGAGCCCATTGGCGGGCCGTGCGCCGTCGCGGACCACTCGCCGGTCGCTGTCGTGCAGCGCGGGAAGCTCGCAGCCAACCGTGCGGATGCTGATCTGGGCGGGCCCGGCAAGGATCAGCCTCGCCCGATCGCGTCCGTGCAGTAGCGGGGGAGGGGAACCGTCCGGAGCCAGACAAGATCGGGCGTGATAAGATGGAGATAGCGTCCCCCTTAGCACGGCCCCCCTACCCAGGGCATCCTGAATGTCCCTTAATTAGCAACACTTAACCGCCCACAACAGATGTTGGTTAATTCCCCCTTTTTGGTTGGAAGATGCCCGTCCTGGAGCTTATGCAGAGTTAACGCCCGCTAATTCTGGCTGCATCGGGCGCTTTTTGCTATTAATATAACAGCCACATGGCACATAATTAACTCGATGCAACCAATCTCCTTCCTGCTCCGAGCACTTGCTACTCGAGAAAATTGCCCATAATTAGCAATACTGCCAGTTTCTTGCCTCGCAATTCCCGGTTCCACTGATCATCAGCGTCACTCGACGGCAACCCTTGGGCGACCGGTGACCGACATTTTTGCTCTGTGTCCAAGCTTCCTGCACGAACCCCGTGCACGGGAAGCGATATGGCGTCATATGGTAGTCGACCTTGCGAGAACTCCGGATAGACCTAGCTACCGTCGTAGCCCTAATTTACCTATTGCCTCGTAAGGACTGTGCTGTCCAGTTTGTAGCCGACCGTGAAAATCATCCATTGCTGGCCTCAGCTTCTGCGTTTAGATGCTTGATACTAGTCTAGAGGATTCACAATCGCTCTCTCGAGGTCTATCAATGGTAATAGTGTTATCTTCAGATTCAATCCTACGCAGCAGAAATGGTTGGCGATGTACACCGTCTGCACTACGGACCTATCCCTCTACTACTCCGGAAGAAGGCAGTCGGTGATACCGGGCCGTCTCCGCTTCGCTTACTACTACTTGGTGCGGTCAGCAATATCTTCATCTCCGCACCGGCCCGACAAACCTTGCTATTATCACACTAAAAAATCAACGACCGCGAATCATATCTCGCAAACGGCAGAATTCCGGAAAAGCTTACTCTCCGCCGTACAAGACTCCCCCTCGCCTGTGGATACCACTCACTGATAACCGGAAATTTTGTCATGTCCGGAGTAACTCAGCAGTGCACCGATTGATGCGACGTTAAACATTCTTATTACCTAAGGTACGGACAGTACGTATTCCCCTCTCCAGCACCATCCCTTTTCGCTCAGTGTGGCAATCCGTCTCCTGAGGATATTTAGGGCTGAAAATTAAAATCATTTGAAAAGGATGCCCCACTACGGAATGGAAGTTTTCCGGTTGATCTATGAACAATAATTGGCGGTCGTCACAGCTTGTTTGTGCCCAGTTGTGTGAAGCACCGGGCGACCGCATTTACTGTACATGGCTTTCGATACATCACCTGACCATACCCGACAGCGGGACAAAAAGGAGCTAATTCAGAACAATCAAAATATTACTAAGAAATACCTTATTTGTCGTCTGGCAGTGTTCCCCTTCTGCTATCTCGCGATACCCCTCATTTATTTAGCTGCCCATACTACCTAAAGCTTCATCTCTCACTCGAAATCAGTGCAGCCCACGGAGAAAAATCAACAGTAGCATACTGCCACAATCTGGAGCCGAAAACTGCGGTACTGTCTTGAAACGTTCTTCATGGTTCTTGATACACAGAGAAAAAAAAAATCTTACAGAACCCGCATTTTCTGCAGATGCCCAGATCTTGGTAAGTAGGCATCTGGACTTTCTCCACAGAAGAGATGGCGACCCACCCACTATCAAAGCATCGTGAGTTGGACACGCATAGAGCTCCGGTCATGTGAATCCAATAGTAATGGCCGGTTCGAATGGAGACCTGCTACCTCTCTGCCCTTTTTGTAAGGTGGGATGCTGTGTCCAGGTGGGCAAGTGTCTGGACGCGCGAGTGCCCGACAAGACGGCTCCCAAGGTCTTGAGGAGGGAGGAGGATCCACCAAGAACAGGATTGCCACCACGATCTCCAGGTGACGAAGAGAGGGCCCGAACAGTGGCAAGTCGCACAAAGGTTCGAGGAAGGCACGTGGGTGCATAGTATACGCGGTGCAGTAATAATAATAATGATGATGATCTTCTGCAGGTTGTTAAATTGATATTGCTTTTTGATTCTCGTTAAGCAGACTCAAGGAAACCTTTGAACACATGCTAATTTAGATGCATTAGGCACATAGGATTGGTTGTACAGTACAGCGGGAAGTAAAACCTCGGTAACTCCCTGCGTATTATGATATTTAAACGTCGTATATATTAATTCTAATCTCTTCTTTTGCCCTTTTTTTCCCTCTGAGTTACAAAGTCCGGAGACAGGACACAGAATAAATTCCTCAATCATCTACTGCGCGAATTTTAAATCCCTACCCAGAATTACCTGATTTTATTCCCAACTAATACATATACAGAGTGAGGTAGTACAATCTGCAAAGGCCTACCTATAAGTACGTGTCTTCATATGCGGCTGATCAGTATTAAATGCTACATGTCACATGTGTGAAAAGGACAGTGTTTTCGCGCAAAGCACTGTACAACTATCTACAGGCCAGGTAATATGAAGTCCTTGGTCCTTATTTCCCGGGATAACCAAGCACAGGGGGTGTCGCATTACTTGGCCACCGAAAGTCTGCGCTTGATACGCAAGACGGTAAGAAGACCTGGTATTTGACCCTAATAGGGAATTAATATTGCATGCGCACAGGAACAAAAGCAGGTTCTCCTAAAAGTTTTATTAATATTAATATGTGCTGCCTAACAAGTACCTGTACCTGCAATATGTGTAGTAATATGTGCGGAGCACAAGTGACAAATAATAATTACCACGTATCCACACAATCCCCAGCCTCGAAGGTAGCAGGTAGCAAGACTTCGCTGCCATCCCGGGTTGATTATGATTGATCTTGACTCATGATAAAGAAGATGACCACTACGCACAAGTATAGCCCCACGCAAGGCTCGTTTCATTTGAAATATATCGGCATGTGTCAGTCTGACTTAGAAAATAACCAAGGCAGAACACAAGGCGGACAGAACGATCTAATCGTGCATGATGGAGGGCTGCGCCCTACGGCTGGGAGCACTCTAGAGAAGATTGCATTAATATTATTGCGTCTTTTCCGAGGTGAGAGAAAAAAAACCCAGCCCCCGCCAATGCGGCTGGCTCCTGCAGAAAAAGCACCCAGGGCGGAGGGGGCCAAATGCACGTTTTAAATTACGGTTAAATCCAGGGCCTCGGCTTCGCCGGAGAACTTGCTTTGGTCCTGGTGTGGTGAATAATTAATTAATAGCAATTAATCATCTTAACCAGAGTTGGGCCTGAATTAATTTGTTTCCCGAAATAGTTATATTTGCTAACATTAACAACTGCATGGATCCTTAGGTCATTCCTGCAGGCATGGATGAACTAGAAGGGATTTTATTCTGCATTGACAAGGGGATCAAGAAAGAAGACCTGCATCTGCCATTGATTATTTCAAGGGTCGTTTCCGATTGAACCGCGCCGAGGGCCAGTCATAAGATGCTTCCATTTCTCGCCGACAATTGGTGGTCGGTCATTATGAAACAGTACTTTTGTTTTCCTCACGTTCTTGTCTAGAACGTCATTGTACATGTACCTTTGTTATTAGCTCGATGTACACAATGCAAGAAGTATTAGGTACATACTTTGGCGCTGTTGACACGGTTGCGAGAATCTTGATACCTAACCGCCTAGTATGAGATATCTGAACATGCTCTTTAACTCCAAAATAGCACGATTCTAAACCAACACTACAACAATGAAGATATGTCGAGAATAACAAATGTGGTGGCATTATTGGATCTCTTCTCTATTGGCATGGTTCTGTGATTAGGGGGTTACGTCTGTGTGCTTGCTGCGCAGATCTCTGGCCATTCTGGGATTTTGTGCCTGTTACCTTTATTTTGCGCCGGACATGATTATCATCAGGGATCCCAGCGTGTATTCTTTACTGACTACTGTCCACCTTCTTTCTATTTACATTTGCCGTTTCCTCTACTTGAAGCCTTCACCCGGCCCCCTTCCCTTACAATGGAACTGTACAGATTATATGAATGAAGTGATATTGAACAACCGGCACGAAATGTGATATGAAAATGTCACGATAGACAATTCGGGCTGACAAAATTTACAGATAGTAGCCCTGAAACTGCAAGGACTCGAATTCTCTTTGAATGGGGCCGACATATTCATTGTCGATATCAGTTCACGAGCATTCTGGGATGTCTCCATTGTGAGGGGATGGAGCAAGACAACACACTGGATGATAGATATCTACATCATTTACCGCTGCTATTCAGCGCATCTGCATGAAAATGGCAGAATATAAACAGGTAGGCCCCTTTATTGTTCATGTGTCTTGTACATTAATTCTCCTCTTTCCTTCCATCTTCTTCTGTTCCTGATACCATCAAAATTCTTGATTGTATAAAGTGGTTTTGCACAGCTCAGTTTTAACTCACACAGCTTGCTGAATCTTCATGAAATTCGCACCCATTTCAGATACATAATTCAATCTTGCAGATGAAAAATAACTGTATAGGTAAGATATTCTAGACCAAGAATTGATTATATGATGTGTTGTACAAAGGGTAATTGTCCCTATTATGTGAAAGTGGGTACAGATGAGAAGGTGATATATACACAGACACTACCAGAGGTAAACAATTATGGATTCTTCTCAAACGAGTATGCTTAAGATCTTCTTTTTTGCGGACTTCCTGGACTAACAAAGCCGTTCAAGGAGACAAGTACATTTGGATTCTTACACAGTTTTATTTGAATACAGTTTCCACGTCTTTTTTTCCTTTTCTGACAATATCCCCATTTACAAATAGTGTGATAATACATATATCCTCAGTGTGTCGTCCGAAAACTAATCTATTCCAACCATTGCAATACCTCAATTTAAGAATGGACTATTTACGCAATCCCCAAGTTCAGAATGTTTAAGTTCTTTCCAACCAGGGTTCTCTGCAGCAACCCCAAGTCTGTTTTAGAAAGAATGACTTCTGGCCCTTGTGTATGTACATGTATTTCGTCCACAATATACAGCGGACTAATACATACAAAAGGGCCGAAATGTGATTTCTTTTCTGTGCGACGTGTAACCCAGCTGGGTATCTGCTAAGCATATAGCAGTCTTTCTGTCTCATCATATATACCCAAAAAGGCAAGTTTAATGAGATTACAAGGTTTAAAGGTAGAACCGCTACTCGTGGACCCATAGACAGTACCAGCAACCTTCTATCGCTAGGTATGATCGAGTCAAATCACTTGGCCATGTCTATATAGCGAGTGGACTTCCATAAAGCCGGGAAAGAAAAAAAAAGTTAACCAAGTTTCAGACAAGGAATATGGGAGTTTGTCGTTACATAGGCAACTACCTAACCTATCTAATATAGGTGTAACCTGGCTCAATTATCAGTATTCCCCCTCCTGATCGTTGCAAAAGCCGGTATACTGTACATGAGAATGTGACTACTACTACTACTACTACTACTACTACTACTACTACTACTACTACTACTACTACTATTTATCCTGGGTCCCCAGTCATCTATTTGTCACACGGCGAGAAAAAGAAAGGTCCTGTCTTGTCGTCTAGATGCTTATCGAGACAGTAGTAATCAATCACCTCACGGTGAAGTTCAGGCCTGCACATATGGAACCTGTCCCTTCTTGTGCTGTGCTGTGCGATGATCCTGAGTGATGTACTGTACATACATGTATACATGGACATAGGGGAGGGATTATTATGAAGTTCTTACCTTAGGACATACATGCTGTATATGTACAGTATATTGCAGGAGAGTTATGCCGCCATGTACGGTACATGTATGTACTGTCCTTGGGCGTCTGTTGTCGCTGGTACAGGGATTGTTGGCGGTAAGTGCTTAGTAAAATAAGAGCTCGCGCTTATGGCGGCGATCTTGTTTAACATCGCCCCACTGGGCATGAATCTGTGGTGGGGATATCAGTGATTTTTTTTTTCCAAACCAAACATTGCGAAGGTTTTGCCGCGCAGTGCTTCCTTCGGCTCGCACGGTGTCAAACAAGTTAGGTGAGTTGAGTCGAGTCGTACGCATCGCGGTTCCTGAAACGAAGGTGTATGTGACTCGGGATTCGGGGGGAATATTGCCCCTTGTTACCAAGCAGGTATACCTACATATTCCTCATAGGGTAACTATTGGACGAAAGGCAATTAGGGGCCATCCTGACCGGGACAATTGATTAACGGTGATAACGGCTAGAAATGAAATATCACAGTGATAGGGCTTACAGCGCTAGCCTAATAACGTGGATGGAGATCATGATCGTCACGTCGCGTTACCACACTAGTAGGTAGCCCTGGGATCGGTGCAATGCCGGTCGGTGATTCGGTGAAGTGGTGAATTTAGGATTTTTTTTCTCCCTTAGCTTTTTTCGCTTTTTTGGTTGGCTACTTACTGCATAGGAAATCCATGCTATGCAAAGGGAGTTCGGATCATACGGGCAGAGAGCCTACATACCCCTCCTAAAGGATTTGAGTGATCAATACATGATACTGCAGACTCCAGACAAAGAAAACTAGAGCAGATGCTTGTCTAGACGGCGCTTACTGAAACGTGGGAAATTGGGCTCTTGATGATCAATCCAGGTAGACGCCTGTCTCATGGATGCGCAGGACGATCGCCTGCCGTGGCCATCGAGGCATGACGTCGACCCGGGAGCATAATAATCGGCTGCCAGAGAGGTGACAAATGCGACGGATGGCGTCGCCGTCATCGTGCATGAATCATAGCACTCTTGGTGATCGACCAGAGCTTTGACTTCGTGGCTGACTGAAGGCTTGATTCTCTGGCGAGTGACTTGAACGACCTCTGTCATCGCACGATCTCGTAGCTGTTGCCTACCTGGGCCGGTTCCACTTCATCCCGTCTCCAGTGCGGGGATTATCGCTGAAGTCTACCCGGTGTCATGTCACATTGTCACGTATAAATGATTCTGATCACTTAGCAGAGATCCCTGAGACGGCCTATAGAGCGGGAAACGAGGCGAAGTGCCCGGGAAAAGGTTGCCATTGTAATGATCCTTCTCCTGTACTGCATGGACAGTACATCGGCCTTAGTCCTTAGACCCCCAGAGCGCTGTGCTGTAGCAGGACGTCGCAAAGTCGGCAAAGAAACAGCATTCCCCATTTTCCATTGGTTGCACAAACTACTCTCTTTTTGCCCAAGTCTCCCTACAAGGCGCGGTGCAGAACGATAAGAGAGAGGATCGGGCACGAGAGGACACTGCGTTGCCCGGTTGCTTAACGCCGCTGCGCCAATCAGAAAAAGTCACAGATCTGAATTGGGCTCATTTCCTCGAGTCCCTGTCGAGGATACGGTAGCAGTCACCGGCACAGCTCCGGGCTTGGAGTTAATGCAGACCGTGACACCGTATACCGGCAGTCATGCCCCGAGAGCATGTATTTGCTATTACACTCGAGAAAAGCAGGTTAATATTACCGCAGAAGGCAAGAGCTGGACGGGAAAATCTGGCTAAGAAAGGAAGCGTCTCTGCAGAGATCCGGCAGGACAGGCAGATAAATTATGTGACATTGGAGATCCAGGTCCGCTAATATGGCCGAAAACGGAGGAATTTGCTGTAAATAGCAACTAAGCAGAGAATGAATTAGCAGGACCTGCACGACCCATCACACAGCGTGCAAAGAAGCTGCAGAGCGGGCTGCGGTCGGCCCACGCAGGTCCCGGCGGGCAGCCAGTCACAGCTCCCGCCTCCACGGATCGCGCCCGGCCCGGCGCGTAGCGGGGGCCAATCGAGCCTAAAACATCACGTTCTGCCTCCGGATTCGCGGGCGATATCTGCACTGCGTGCTGAACCTGCAGGCCGACGCTCCGCATCACCTCCCATCCCTGCCCTGTCCACTCGTCCAGCGATGCAGTTGCCGCCCAGCTTCACCTGTGTAATGGCCATTCTCTCGTCCTTCCCCTGCCATTCGCCATGCCAGGCCCTTTCCACACGTCCCGGCCTTGCAGCGCTTCGTGAATCCCCGCCTCCTCGACCTTCATCCCATCCGCTGCGCTACATATACTTTCAAGCGCCCGCCTCTCCGGGAGGAGACCTCTCCATCTATTACGTCCATACTCTGATGCAACATATTACTTTTCCTTGTATTTCCTTACCTCTCTTGGGCTTCTTGCATTAAGCATTTCTTATCGTAGCTCTTCACACCTTACCCTGTATCAGAGTTGGAGCGGCAGCTGTCTGGCTTCCACGGTCAATTGAGCGTCCTAGTTCCTGTTTCCAGTTTCCAGTGTTTTTTTTATTTTTGCTTTTTTCTTTTCCTTTTCTGTAAAGACATATAAGCAATGGTGAGTGGACTTAGATGTTCAGCAGCTCTGTCGTCCACATCATCGAGTGTCCACTAAGATCGATGCAGGAGTCGCAACATTCTCGAAGACCCACGCTGCCGATGCTGCAGAAGGACACCGCCATGCCCTTCTTTGCGACGCGGCCGTACGTGGAAAGGCGGCTTTCGGACGCCACCGAAATCTTCGACACCGATTACGAGGCAGATTATTCAGACGACGAATCCCCACGGAGAAGTCTTGATTCGGTAAGTTAAGCCATTCCCAGCTTCACTGTGCTTTCCAGCGGATTCTGACAATCCGCCCTGAAGCTCAGATATGAAAGTTCTGCCACTTCGCTTTCGACTCCGGATCTGCCAACTCCTGACAATGCCTCTCGCGGAGACGTTGACCACCACGAGAAGTCCATCGAGGGACCCACGGGACCTCACCTGTTCAGAGCTTCGGTTGCTTCGTCATATGCCCAATCGACAGAGATTCCCCTCTATATCGTGGCATCACCCATCCAGTCCCGCTTTCCCCAGTCAGAGCAGGAGTCGCCAAACAGAGAACAATATGCCCACAGATTTTCTCCGAAGACCCCCAAGGCTTTTGCCACTTTGCAGTCGGAGGTTCCCCAACTCGACGAGAATCAGGTTCTGAACTGGACTCCCAGCCAAGTCGCGGACTGGCTATGCGACAATGGCTTTGAATATTCAATAATTGAGAAATTCATCGTCAACGATATTTCTGGCCGGGTCCTTCTCAATCTCCAGAACGAGGACCTCAAGGAGCTCGACATCCAATCCTTTGGCAAGCGCCATCAGCTGATGAGCTCGATCAAGAGTCTGCGCGACAGCGTGTCTATGAACTCGGAGTCCGATGGACGGCAGACCAGATCCTCTCGCCGGAGGAACTCCACCGAGATCACGGTGTCGCCAACTGGTGAGGTTATTTCCAGAGGTCGAGGCAGACGCGGTCGTGATGAAACGCTCGTCTCTCCTGCAGAGTCGGTCTCAATCGTTGGGATCGAACAGGTCCTGCCCAAGCCTCACAAATGTTCCAAAGGTGAAAACTGCCCTAAATACAAGAAACGACAGCGTCAGCTTGCGCAAATTGCTGCGGAATTTCCTGACCAGGTTCTCCAGCCCGGCGGTTCGATAATCATTGGGAACCCCGGAAACCCCGACACTGCAAGGAACCTGCTGCGACCTAAATCTGAGACTGAGCCATCCGTTGTCGCCTCTTCAGATGTCTTTGGGCCCTCTCAGGCCCCAAAGCTTTGCGAGGAGACTCTTAGTGAGGTCAAGCCACTCGATCCACAGGAAAACATTCGGCAGTTCCTTAGATATCAGCACGTTGATCCTCCAGCCCCCCTCCCCATTCCGGAGATCGTGACGTCCCCAACACCTCCAGAGGAACCGGTCCCACCATTATCTCCTCCGACCAAACAGTCTCCGCACATGGCTGCAAACCTGCGGAATCTCCCGAAACTCACGATTCCCGTGGAGTCGGAGCAAGATGCATTGACGTCAGCGCAGCGCACGATCACCCCGTATGGATCTCGAATGACCGGCTCCCCAACTGCCACTCAGGAACATAATCCGTTTACCTATGGGCAGTTTGTTTCTCCTGCAGACTATTACCGCCAGGGAACTCCGTTTTCTGAGATGGACGTCCCCGTCACCGCCATTCCAAATGGACCTATCGCCCGCGAGACCTCTCAGTCCGTGCCTCCAGACATGCGGTATGGAAACAGCACCTACCGACGGCAGCAGCCAGATCCCGTCCCCCGCGCTTCGTCAACTCGGCCTCGACCTCCGCCACTGCGTCCAGTTGACGAAGACCGCGTCCTCGCTCCCATCGAGGCTCCTTCGGACCTGAAGAGAAGCCCTCGCCCTCCAACCAACACGACCAGCACCTCTCAGTCTTCCCTGGCCTCCGACCCGGACGTGACCCGCAGCGGATGGATGAAGAAGCGCAAGACGACTCGCTTCCTTCGTCATGAGTGGCAGGATGCTCACTTCACTCTGCGAGGCACAAACCTCGCCATGCACAAGGACGAAGAGGACGCTCGCCGCAACTCCAAGGCCCTTGAGATCATCGACGTGGACGACTACGCTGTCGCCTGCTCCTCGCTGGCCACCAGTTCCAAGCTCACGGCCGCCTTCAAGCGTTCCATCCTGCGGAACAACCAGAGTCTCGGCGGCGGTACTGACGACGCGGCCTTCGCGTTCTCGCTCATCCCCACGAACAAGGACGGTGAGAAGAAAGCGCTGTTCACGAACCAAAAGAGCCACCACTTCGCAGTCAAGACTCGCGACGAGCGGATTGACTGGATGCGCGATCTGATGCTCGCCAAGGCCCTTAAGAAGGGCAAGGAAGATGGTGGTGAGGTTCGGGTCAATGGCAACGTCATCTAACCAGCAACTAAATAAATACCCCTTTATACCCACTCATTTCGTTTGCCTTTTTCTTTTGTCATCTCCACTTTTAACTGACGAGAACGGATCTATTGGGGCGGACATCTGATCTGATGCAGTTTAGCGTGTCATGTTTTCTCTTGCATTTGCATCCGTCGTTACCAACTTCTCTTCTCATGATGACTGAATGACTGCCGGAGATACCTATATGCATGGTCGCAGGACGACCATGCGTATACGTACATACTTACGTGCCTACAGCCCATCGATACCCCATGTACCTACTATCTATATAGTACGCGTACTGTTGACCTTGACGTTGACTTTTTATATTGCACACATGCACACTTTCTCTATCAGTCTCTCTATTGTTATACAGTGTAACGCAACAATGCTTAAATACTAAAGATATAAATAACACATAAAATAGCTACCTAGGTATCTACAGTACATCCATACGTGTTTGTATGGAAAAAAGAACATAGAGATCCACTGTACCTCTCCGCTTGATACCTAATCAGCCCCTGGTATATATATATATATATATATATATATATATATATATGGGCTTTGCCATTTCGAGCCAGGAATAATAAGCTTAGAATCTAGTGGAACCCCGTCTACAGTACATAGCTGAACAGCCTCTGGTACTGTACAGTACCTGGTTACACGTGAGAGCTGATTCAAATCTCACCAAGTAATTCTTACGCGCAAAGACTTGCTCCTGCGGTCGGACTATGTACAGTATATGGAGGATCAGTGTCAAAGGTCCCGGAAAAAAAAATCCCACGAACTCGCAGTACTCGTCCATTCCGTCCGTCCCCCAAGACAATAAATACAGAGACGGTTTCTTTCCCCCCTTCCGTTCTTTTTTTATTATTTCCTTTCTTTCTTTGTATGACTGTCGATGGAAACAAATAATCCACAACGCTGAAGGAAGTTGCCTTTGTTATAATTCTATCATACCTAATCTACCTATACCTACCCTAGTATCTAGGCACAGAACCTCCAACCTACCCAACCATACTAACTACAATCGACACCCACCCATCGCAGTACGCCGAACTGCGCACCACCTCCTCGATCGGCGCGGACATCGGCAGCACCGCCCCGTGAAGCACCGGTTTCGCAAGGATGGGGGTCCTCTTGCTGGGGAAGAGGTTCGGGAGGAGTGAATGTAGCACGCTACCGATGGTCTGCGGTTGCATGCTGGGGCTTCCTCGTGCGGATCCTGCGCTGCTGCTGGAGCTGGAGCTGGAGGTTGGGATCGATGGCGGGAGGGGGGACTGGACGACTTTGATGGAGGGCGATTCGGAGGAGTCGGGGGGCAGGGGGAGGAAAATCCGGATGGGGACGTTCCGGAAGGGTTGGGAGGGAGGGGGCAGGAGGATGTTTGTGATGCGTTGGAAGGAGGGGAGGTCATCTGTGTTTTGGTTAGCTGATGTTCCATTGATTTTGAGCATGGACGAGTGATTTTGGGCGTGCTGTAACTTTCATAAAAATTGCAAATAAAGAGGGGTTACAAAAGTCAATTTCAATTGGGGGGGGGGGGGGGGGGGGAGGGGAAAAGCAGAGGCACCCACGTTCTTGCACGGCCTTCCAGAGACCGGACGAGTCTTCTTTCGACAGGCTCATTATTCCCTTGGCAGTGCCATTCCGAAGAAAGTCCGCCTCCTTGACACTGTTGATAAAGGCATCATGCATGACCATGCCATCAGGATCAAGGCGGACAAGATCATCCGGCCAGTCGCTGAAATGCACCGTCAATCGCCATGGGAGAGGCTCTTTGACACGTTCTTCTTCTTCTTCTTCTTCTTCTTCTTCTTCACCCCCGGGCTGTCCTCCATCTTTCCGTGTCGCAGAAATTGAGTGAGAGGGATAATGTTCCCCTGCACTCGACTTGGAAGCGGGATCGGCACCCGCGTAGATGTCGTAGAGGAGACCGACCGGGTAATGCCATTTCAGAGGCACGCCTTCGAACGAGAACCACCCCTCGTGGGGCTGGGAGTTGGGTTCAATGAGTGAGGAAGAGAAGAATGCGTGAAGTCTGGGTAGCAAGAAAGGGAGATAAGAGAGCCGCGGATAAGAGATCTGCAGCAAGTTAAATAATGAGAATCTGGCCTATACGCAAAATCGAAGCCACAAAGCAGAGGAAAGGAAAACAACAGGGTATCATTACAAGATACGGCTCAGCTTGGTCGTAAGTTCGACATTCCGAGGGGGCCAGGCGGATCTCTAGTGGCAGCCTTCCCTCCCACACTCGCTTCTGGATGCTGCTGAGGGAAGGTTGTTGGTTGGCCATATTGCAGAGCGTTCAGGGTCCAGCAGCCTCTCATTTCAGTCAACTATGACCGCAGTCAGCAGGCAGAACTGCAGAAATAGGGCATGGATTTACAGTGAAGCAGGCTTGGCAGGTGTCTGCTTGGAGACATGGCGACGGTGGTTGTGCTCAAGGTCTTGGCAAGGTACTATTACCTACTATGGAATCGAAAGTCTGCAACAGTCACGTCGCCTTGTAGCCAAATATCATCTTGAGATGTGGCCACTGAGAATATTGATATGCATGAATTGTGGCCGGCCACGACACACGAATGGAACAGCGGCTCTGCGAGGCCACAGGCCGAGGAGAGACGTCTACGGAGAGTTGGAGTTATCCCGTTTCGAGTCTTGGAGGACGAGAGGGATCCCTGGACGCCAAGACACGACCACGTGATGGCACGGGCGGAGATCGGGAGATCCTCGCCGCGGACGGAGCTAAACTGCCAGATAGATACTGTCAATGTGAACATCCAATCTACAGTGATCAGCTGTAGATTTAAAGAGACACCAGACAGATGACGTGGTCAACACAGCGTTTCAATGGATGCCTTTCCGAAGTTTTTAAGCAGACAATGTGCCCCTTTTGCCAAGCGCCTTAGGGACAACCCTTCAACCTTTTACTCAGCGGCCTTCGAACTCCAGAAATTATTTGTTCTTGGTTCACATGCAGAAAATTAATATAGCTTCTTCTCATGTCCGATTTTAGCTTCTTGAAGCCCCAACTCATCATGTCAAGGTATGAACGGAACTCTATGACTGAATCATGACTTCAGACTTCGGTACCGACGGAACCTTCATGGCTATGCAAATTCCATGCGAAAGTGAAACTGCTCGCTGGCGACGCTCCATTCATGTGAAAATTACCAATTGGCTCGAGCGGAATAAATAGATTATTGAATCGTTCAGGATTCATCGTTCGTTGCTATTGTTTTGCATACTATCGGTCTGCCCCAGTGAGTCCCTGGGTACGCACCTACCTGAGGTATGGCTGGAGGCGACCAGGCATCTCTGCCCTACCATGAGCCGGACATCGTCACAATCCTTGTCCAGTCCTGTCTTCTCTTGGTCCTCAACGTCGTCAATTCTGTGCTCGATAAGGTGATATACTGCGGTCTGATTGGGCAGCTCTTCATTGGTATTGCTTGGGGTATTCCAGGCGGGAACTGGCTTACTCTAGAGGCCCAGCACATTATCCAGCAACTTGGATTTATTGGGTTGATCCTCCTGGTTTATGAAGGTCTATATACCCAATAGCCATGTTTAAAGAACAGAAAAAGGAACAAGATATTGTACACTGACACTCGTTCCAGGTGGCCTTTCAACTTCCTTTTCTTCATTACAAGCAAATTTCATGTTTTCGACCGTGGTGGCCTTCACTGGAATCTGCGTCCCTATTGGACTGTCATATGTACTCATGCCCCTCTTGTCAGCAAATCCACTCCAGGCATTTGCTGCTGGCGCGGCTCTCTGTACGACCAGCCTAGGGACTACTTTCACTATCCTTACCACCACTGGGCTCATCAGAACGCGAGTTGGCGTGGTACTTACCGGTGCAGCAATCATGGACGATGTCGCGGGACTCGTCATGGTTCAAGTCATTGCCAATCTCGGCGGTGCCAGCGCGGGAAGATTTAGGGCGGTCACCGTCGTCAGGCCTCTTCTTGTCTCTCTTGGTTTCGCTGTGGGCTTGTTGCTATTTTGCCGGTTCATTGTCAGACCGATGCTGAACAAGGTTCTCGCCTCGAACATACGGATCCCGCACGCACTGAGGTCATTCCATTTTGTATTCCTCGTTCATACGTGCATACTTATTGGACTAGTCACTGGCGCAACGTATGCAGGTACATCCAATCTCTTTGCAGCCTACCTTGCAGGAGCCTTGATTGGCTGGTTTGATGAAGCGTCGGGCATGGCTGCCACCAACATGGAGAAGGAAGGTATCTTTCGAAAGCCAGTAGAAGTCATCGAGATGCAGGTTCATCACGAGCACGAAACCAGACGCTCTCCCTCGCGAGAATGTCGTGACCATTTATCCACAGACAATACCGAAACAGAGCAGGCGGCAGGAGATGGCCATTTAAGGCCAGTCAGTACAACAAAGGAATTTGCTCCTACGGGCGCGGTAGTCTACGAGAAGTTCTATCAAGAGCCGCTCAACAGAATACTGAAGCCTCTCTTCTTTGTAAGTCTCATGCGACGTTCACCAGTAACTGTTGCTAATCTACGGCAGGCGTCCATCGGATTCTCAATCCCCATCACAGAGATGTTCAAAGGAGACATTATCTGGCGCGGCGTAGTATATTCCATTCTGATGGCCTTTGGCAAAGTGATCACCGGTTTCTGGCTCGTTAGGATTTCTTTTAAACCAGCGTTGGAGAAACTGAAGCCAGCAGCCATAGCTGGACTCTCTCTCTTCCCAGCTCGTCGGAGGGGAGCAACGGAACACAAGGAAAAGGAAGATAGCCCCCAGAGCCGAAGCAGTCAGACCCAAGCGCCCCAATGCAATCAAGCACCACAGGGCAGTCAGCACAGTGACAACAACCCAGCACCGCAATCGGAACAACAGCAAGTGACAGCTACAGAAGCAGAAAATACCGACGGAGGCCCTGAATCAGAACGAACCAGCGAAACTGGTAGCACCGTCATACCGCCGAAACCACGCTCTCTCTATCCATCCGCTATCCTGGGGCTGGCAATGGTCGCGAGAGGCGAGATCGGGTACCTCATTGCCTCAGTTGCAGAGACGAACAGCATATTCACACATAGGACCAACGGCCCTCATAAGCCGAGCAATACGGAGATCTATCTTGTCGTCGTGTGGGCCATCAGTGTGTGTACCCTGATCGGGCCGGTGTCCGTCGGGACGCTCGTCAAGAGGGTGAAGACGCTGCAGAATCGGCGGGAGAAGTCTGGCGGGCCAGACCCGTTGGGGGTATGGGGCGTTGAATAGGACGTGCGGGGAAAGCCGGTCATTTACATCCGTCCGGAATACCGACTAACGACGAATAGAATATCTAGCTACAGGACTAGACACATAAGCAACTGGGGTGAGTCCAGTTGCTTGTCAGACAAGGAGGGGAGTGAAGTATCCAAGTCGGCTCAGGAGAGCCGTATGATAAGAGAACAGTGTACAAAGATGTCCAAATGCATAGACTCGGTCTACTCCACTGGAAGGCATCAGCGGAAGATCGAGAAGCTATTCCCATCATATATGTCCATGTGCAGAACAGACCACACACCTTGCGCATATTTGACTAGATTAAGATATATTATTTGCTCCACGAGACACTCATTACACAATTCGTGCTGTATGAGATTCGGACACTGTAAGTAATAAACTGTCGTAATTCGCGAAGCCTCGTTATAGGAGGCGGGAGCAGAAGGGTAACAAGACTGTGAGGCTGGCTATAAGTTGGCTTCTGAGACAAGAAATAAAGGGCTTAATTTAGGGAATTCTCCCTTAGCAACTGAATATCCAGAAATAAGAGAAAAGCGGTAATTCAGAGGACACTTGGGTCTGCCGTATGCCCAGCGAGAATCCTCTAAAAGACATCTCAGCAAGAGGAGAGGAACGAATACATAGTAACACAACACACACACACGCGCGCGCGCGCGAAGCTTGATAATATGGAAGGGATAGGGTCGTCTAATAAAAGGAGGCTATTCGCCGAGGGTCCGTCTCCCCGATGGGACCGGGAACCGTCCCGACGAAATGCCTCAGTACAGCAATGAGATGGAAATATTAAAATTGTATTTCTAGGACAAGTACCGTACCGAGTACCTCAGGTGAGTTCGGCCGCGAAAATAGGTCAAATCGAATTTTATCCCTCATGTATAAATAGTCCGCTACTTATGGCGGACTGTATATACACAAGGGACAAAATTCATTCTTTCTGACCACCAAGGTCCCGCAAAGACATCGATCGTCGCGGCATTCATACATCTATCCATTCCTCTCTCTCTCAAGGCAATAAAAACAAAAATACCATGCGATCATCATGCTGCAGTAGAGCTTCACTCTATCTATCCATCAATTCGATTCTCAGTCGGCACAAACAAAACCCGCATTCTCATTCCCATTCAATCACAAGGCTGAGATGAGATTGATATATGGGCGATAAGTACCTCTCAGATTACTTACTAATATATCGCAAAGCAGGAATATCAACACAAATACAGCACCCACAGAAAGGAGACCAATCACAACTGGACCATAAACATAACCTGCGCGCATAAGCGCGAGGTGCCCCGACATCTGGCGTCTAGAACCCTTTTCAAGGCACCTGTGTGGAGTACAGGCATTGCATGCATGCAGCGGCAGGCCATTCTTCATCTGCCGGGAGTCCGGCGGGACGCACCTAGCATGCTGCGCAACAGCCTCAGCTGCGGCTGGGTCCGGCTGGGCTCGGCTGGACTTGGGCCGCAGGGTGTATATGTTATGTATGCTGGTGTGCATGAGTGCACTGCGTGTGTGTATGCCTACAGAGTACTTAGGCAGGCAGCTATGTGCATACCTTAGGTACCTATTTAGCCTGGGGTATATACTTTTCAATTAGCTAGGTAGGTAACTAGATAGGAGGTAGATGCTGCAGTGCATGCTTCACATGTGATTGAACTTCTGAGGAGAGGGGATTCTCTACAGCCTCGTCAAAAAAAAAGTACGTAGTAGGTAGGTAGTCAATGACCAAGCCTTGTTTTCCCCTCTTTCAACACATCTATAATAAGTTCGATGCTTCTTGCTCTCAAGTACTTGTACACTACCTCCCTATCTAAATGAGTACTGTACTAAAGGAATGCGCAATACCCGCCTATTATTATTTAAGCGATGCAATACCAAATCCAAGTCACCAGCTTCTCGTCCAAGGACATGAACTTCATCGCATCGCGATCGACATAAACCACACAGCCACTAATTAGTAGAACCTACTTTAGCTACTAATGAAGAATTTTCTACGCCCATCCTTCCGGCCGCAGGTACCAGGTAGGCATGTCCTATCCATATGTACTGTATGTACATTCATAACGATATTCCCGTCTCTTTCCACTTTCGGACACTCGTGCATCCGGCACTCCGGCCCGGGTCCGACGTTCTAGAACCAAGACCAAGGTCCGGTGTGGAAGCCCTCATGGACCGCAACCGGACCAGATCCCTGGACGCTGGCAAACAAAAGGCTGCAAAAAAAAAGCGTCAATCAGTGTCGGATAAATGATTCCCAGATGTAGTGATTTTTTTGTGGCTATGTCATGCCGAGTCTTTATATTGATTATAGAGTCTACTGCACGCAGTACTGTATCTAATAATGCAGTCGCACGGGCCGCCGCCGATCGCCCGAGCTGATCGTGATAGTGTTATACACAGTAGTGTAGACTTGGATAGATAGATCAGCGGTTACTGAGAGCGGGCGGCAGCTAAGTATGTGTGCACTGTATGTACATACATACCTACTGGCCACTTATAGTTGTACATGTAGTATAAGACTGTTGGAATATCATATGGTTCTTTCAATCTCAAAGTCAGATTTATATACATATATACTAGACAAGGACCAGTACTCCCCAGCCACCCCCGCCGATAGATAGGTAGACTTATACCCAGGTTTGGAAGAGCGGGTGGCTTGTTCCATGCTACGCCCGCTTGTCGCCCGACAGGGATTAATTACTACTACTCAGGCTTAGGTCCGTAAGTAAGTAGGCTTATGTCGGACTGTTCGAACCTCGTAATCCGAAGGTATGATGATGAAAGCTCTGATTTTCTTAATCTACCTATCTGACTAGCTATTTATCCCATGAACTAGGGGGCCATAACAAAGGAAAATGTGCGATTATAAGCGAATATAGACCGGGGTAGTATGATATGGCAGGGGTTATGACCTATGATAGTCCGGATCGGCTGGTGCTGACTAGGCTGATAAAATTCTTGGCATACCGATAGGTCATAGTGGTAATATTCGGCTGTCA
>Ga0207841_1000082_pt1 | contig 149241 bp, 162 predicted proteins | sample HigsolmetaGSP18D_FD_184846 | JGI IMG/M metagenome (GOLD analysis project Ga0207841, IMG submission 184846) | High solid enriched microbial communities from the Joint BioEnergy Institute, USA - SP1-8-D (SPAdes) | ecosystem: Engineered > Bioreactor > SSF (Solid state fermentation) > Aerobic >... | reverse complement strand
CTGTTCTGTTCTGCTTACCTTGCGTTGTGCTTTGCCTTTGTGTTTAAGTCCGATCAGATCTGTTGATTAAGCAATAACAAGCCCTGTACGTACGTAATTTCTTTTATTTCCTACGTACATTCCCCCCCCCCCCCCCCCCCCCCCCCCCCTTGAATCTTAGATTCGACTAGAACGACGGTGCTCCCTTTTTTCACCTTAACGGACACCTTTTTTTACATATACCTCCTAGCTTGATTGAGGCAAAATAATAAAAGACAAGACAAGGAAAGGTCAAAAATTTGCTGCGATACAATACCATACCATACCACGCGACTAAGATAAAAATAAAAGAATGAGCTAGTTAATCAATCAATTCAATTTCTACTTCGCACGATGCAGACTGGATTGAGGTTGGAAAACAAAGATACAGTTCTCGTAGTCGATAGTATATACACATTGTATATAGTAGTATCCTGGGTGGTAAGAGTTCATTTCAGCCTTGGCATATTTCTCTTCTGTTATTTCCTCCATGCATGGCAGTTCAGTTTAACTCAATGGGCCCGTCTTGGTTGGTTACTTGTAGAGAATTCAATTCATTTGTTCGTTAAACTTTTTTTCTTCTTCGCTATGTAATTAACTATTACTCTATATATGTACTGTACCTCTCAACCCCAAGCGCAACCGCAACCCCAACCTTCTTTGACATATCATACATAATAATCTACTTATTAAAAAAAATCCTACAGCCCCAACGCCCTCAACAACTCCTTCCCAACACCCGTCGCGCTCGCCGGATTCTGCCCCGTGATCAACGGCGCCCCCGTCCCCGCCGTCTTGGACACGACCACCTTCTCCCCCCACGGCTGGTCGGCCTTTACGTACCCGCCCCCGGACACGCGGTTCAGCTCCGTCTCCAGCGCGAACGGCATCGCGGCGGACATGCCCACGGAGTCCTCCTCGGCGTTGGAGAAGCCGGTCACTGTGGCGCCCGCGATCAAGGGGACGCCGGAGGGCGCGGTCGCGTTGAGCAGGACGCAGGGGCCGTGGCAGACGGCGGCGATGGGTTTCTTTGCGGCGGCGAAGGACTGGAGGAGGGCGAGGGAGGTGGTGTCTTCGACAAGGTCGAACATTGCTGGAAAACACCCTCTGTCAGTGGGAATGTTTCCTCTGGAAAGATAGGGAAAGGGGAGGAAGGGGAACACGCACGTCCATGCCCACCGACGTAGAAGATGGCGTCAAACTCGCCCACGCGGGGCACCATCTCGGCCAGGCGGTGCGTGTTGGTCCACAGCGCCTGCTGCGTCTTGAAGAAGGTGGTCGCGACCTCGTCGTTCTCAAACATCTTGACCGAGCCCGGGTCGACCTGGGCGTCGCCGCCCTTGGGCGAGGCGACGACCATCTCGACCTTGTCCTTGAGCACGTTGTGCGGGTGGGCAAATTCAGGCTGTTCTCATCGTTAGATGTGTATATCTCTAAGTATAAATCAGAATAAAAAAGCACGCAAGACAATGGATATATTTGTTACAAAGATAATTGACTTGAATGAATTGGAATCACTTACGAGATACCAGCCGGTCGGGGCACCGGTCGAGGGGATGGTCGTCTGAGAGGTGAGGACGACAAGGACCTTGGGCGCCATCTTGTTGTTCTCTTGTTCTCTTCTTCTCGTGGATTCTAGTCCAATTCAATCGAGCCCAATGAATCTAGACGTGAGGTTGAACTGGGAGTCGAAGCGAGATATTGAGAGACAAATCTATTTATACTTATATCCACACGTCGTGAGGGGTCAACAGTGAGGGGGAGGGGGAGGGGAAAAGGGGAGTATGGGACTGTTATATGATTATTTGTATCGTCGTCATACACACCCCACCTTACCTCCCCTACCCAGCAATCAAGCAACAGCGGGAGCTGAATTCATCCGTGCTGATAAATCCGTAAAGCACAGGAGCCAACAAGGTTGAAGAGCTTCGAGAGCTCCGAGTGGATCTGTTCCGATCTAGTTTGAGTCCGTCGACTCCCGAGGTCGACTCGGAGCGAAACAGAACGCAGGATGCCGCCACTCCGCCGGCAGCCACAGAGACGATGCCGAAAGAATGATATCATAAACCTGACAGCGCGGGACTGCTTGACCCCGAACACCTCAGCGACAACATACAAATAAGTTAACAGCTCCGTGCTGGGCTGGCGGGGCCCAAAACAGCGTACGACACGCCCACTCAGAAGAACAGCTTCGCAGGGACGCGGACAGAATCGAATCAATTGCCTTTCGTTCCCTCTCCTCTCCGTCATTTGCTCTGATTGGCTGGACGTGGGCATGCTGCCGGGCCGCGGCTCTCTCTCTCGGGGTTCTCAGGGGACTCTCGCCTACGGAGGTACTGTATATGATTAATTTCAATTGAAGGCTCCCTTCTCTGGATACATACCTATTAATTTGGCCTCTCCCGACGTTCAGGGCATTGTGCATGAAATCGTATAGTATAATCGATCCCTAGTCTGCGCATTAGCACTATAAAAGGCAGCATGGCTCCAAGGTTAGTTGTAGATATGAGTGACTTGAAATGACCGCGCCCTGAACATCTCGACACAATGCAATGCGACATGGAATAACAGAACGCTAGCCCCAACCTCATCAAGAACAACTATACAATATTAATAATAATACAAACATCCATTAAACTATACTAAATCATAGCCCACATTTCACAATATAACCAACATCAAGCATCAAAAACAAATCAAGGACCGCAAATCAACCTGTCCGTATTCAAAAAAAGTGCACATGTACATAGATAGATATTAGTATCTCCGTGATCCATCCTTAGGCAGTGTCGTTGCGGAGGTATTAGAAGAATAAGTAGAGTGAGTCGAGCAAGCCCAAGTCGGAAGACGATCATGATCTCGTCTCTTTTTAATGACACGACAGAACGCCGCTTAAACTCTTTTTTTTTCACATGGTATATTAATATGACAACGCGGATGGGGAATAATGCAAATCGAGGGGCCGGAAGAGTCGCACAGACCGGGATGATAGATCGGACATCGATATAGCCGGGAGAGAAAAAGATGCAATAATTGAGCCCTAAAGGTGGAGCCGTACGTCGGGTCGACGAAGATAACTGCGTTGGGCATCTCTCCTGCACTCCATTATCGTACATACCGTAACCGCCTCGTCGCCTCCGCGGCGACCAACGCGCTCAGAGCCCCGATAAAAAGGCATATGGCGATCGCGTTGGGGGAGTCCGAGTCGAGGTTCATCCACTCGCCGTTTCGAGCGGCTTCGATTTTTTCCTTCGCGCTTTCGGCCTTGCCGGGGTTGTTGCCTCCCGGTTCAAAGATGCTGAAGACGATCCAGCTGATGAAAGTGCCGACAAACTGCGGAAGCGTCGTGTACACGTTCAGCACCCCGAGGTAAATTCCGGCCAGTTCACCCGTCGACGAGTGTTCGGAACCGTCATCCTCGCTGTCACTGTCATCGCGATGGTTGAGACGGAGCACGTTGAGTTCCACGTCATCGTTCCGGTCACTGGTACTGACGGGCTGATAGGTGCCGTTTCGGATACTGTTGGACGTGATCATGGTAACGGTCGACCGTGAATTGGCGGATTGTGGCATGGCAAGGCGATTGATCTCAACGCCCATAAAGGCAAACGGCGCCCAGCAGGTGACCGCCCACGGAATACCACAGATCGCAACCAGCAAGGTCGCGGAGCGGAGAGACCGCGCTAGAGGGGCGAAGATCATGGTCGCAGCGAACATGAGATGCGATATCAACCATGCCGTCTGCAGATCCGGACGGACCTTGGTGATCTTGTTCAGAACCGCAGCCACACCAGGCGGCGGCCGGGGCGTGAAGGTTGGCTTCTTATTATCTGGAGGTCGCACACCGAAGGGAAGGAGAACAGAGCTCACGAATGTAATACAGGAGAAAATGACGAGAGAAAGACTGCCAAGGCGGCCGACTTCGCCAAGGGTGTCTTTTGATTCAGCCGCTTCCTTGGGAGCTTCATATCGGAAATAAGTCTCTCCTACCCATGTGGTGCTGTAGAACAGGAAGGGAAACCAGCCTGTGGACAGTCAGCAACTTGCGAAAATTCGGGGAGCTGCCAGGGGTGGTACCGATCCAGGCCCAGAACTGAGCCCAGCAGATGGCCTGTATTCGAGGGGGCAGATTAAGGGTCGTCTTGAATAACTGGGACAGCACCTGGATGGCACCAGTCTTCCCGTCGGAGTCCCTGAGGAGCTTGTGTGTCAGCAGGAACACAAAAAGAAGACATTGGCGTATGGTATACTGACCTGGCAGAGATCAGAACTCTCTCTTTGACAGAATAGGACGTCACCAAGACCGCAAAAATCAAAGATGCGGCCGCAATCACCGTCATCTGCTTGAACTGTGTATCGCCAAGAGTCGTACCGAAGAGGCTGACCATATCAATCGAGCCTACGATATACCCAATGAGATGACCAATGGCCGTCATTCTGCTAGCTTCATGCTCTCAGTGATTGTTCAATGACTATATAGAGATCCGTCCTTACCCCATGCTGATCCCGATTGCTGTTGCGGAATTGGCAGCGTGTCAACAATCAAACTGCGGCAACATGCTTGAACTATCCAAGTCATCAGCCAAATGGTCAGCAACAGACGGAACGAATGAGACTTACCGACATTAATAGCAAAGTCCACAGCGTATATACTTAAAACGGCGACGGCAATAGTCACGCTCTTTCTCTGTACAGAAAAAAACAGAAGCCAGTCAGTAAAAAAAAAATTTCCATAGAACCAGACCACTGTGCGGCGCGATTCCACCATGAGGCGCGCTGCCACGCCGCACCTGGATCCAGTTTGGAGCATGTTTGCCCGTACCTGCGCTTCATCCTTGACAAACGTCGCCACAATCTCTGACGTCCACCCCAGAACCAGCAGGCAAGCACCGACGACTATAGAGCCCCCTATCATGAAGGGCCTCCGTCTTCCCCATTTCGAGCGCGAGCGGTCGGCAATGACACCTACGATGGGTTGCATGATCAAGCCCGACAGCGGGCCGGCGATCCAGACGAGGGAAGTCCGCGACTTCGTCAGGCCGAGCTGGAGGAGGTAGGGCGTACAGTCTGTTTCGGAGGAATACGTTAGAAAGAGAACGGCGTTAATTCCAGACCAGCAGAGACAATGTATGTACTTCGCGAAGTCTCTCACGTACAGGTCATCTCAATGCCCCAAGTAAACCTGTTCGAGCCTCGGTTCCCGTCAGTCGCATGCCATCACCATGAGACTTTCCTAGGACCAGTATTCCCCCCCAAATGCAAGATGAATCGGGGTGCAATTGAATAAATAAAGAGGGCAATGGAAAGACGCACTGTAACCCGACCAGACTGAACGTCAACAGAGCCATGCGCGTGGACTCTGTCCGCCCCTTGATGGACGGCGAGCCCACCCATGATGCGGCCTGCGGCATCGCAGCGGTATCGAGGGCAGCATGCAGTTCTGTTACTCCTCTTTGCTATCGGTTCTTGCCTCCAAAGACTGCTGTCTTGGTCTTGATCGCGGCGGCTCACGACAGTGTCTACAACCTCGTGTCTGCCCAGCAGCAGTCGTGCGCAAGCGTCGGGGCCCAACCGGATGGCTATCTCTGTTCTCCTGGGCCTCCCCGAAATACCTTTCCCAATAGCTGCAAATGTATGGTCTTTTTGTCCGTTGGATACGGCTCAAAACCGCGTTTCGCAAAGGCCAGATCCGTGGTCCGGGGTTCTTGTCGACCTGGATGGTTCGCCGTGTCGGCCACGCAAGTTACAGCTCCCAAGCTCCGATCCGAAGAGGTGATGGGCCGACGGCACGGGGATCCAGCGGGTTGCACGTTGGAAGAGAAGCCGACGAAGGCAGAAAGGAAACCCGCACGTCTCCTTGCAGTAATAATAATAATAATATGCGGAGCCAAAGAAGGACCAGAGTCCGGCCTGAGCGCTCCACGAGGTCGCCTTTTTCTGTTGCGCAGCTGCCCCCGGCTTGGCCTTGGCCCACGCGGAACGCGAGCGGACGCCGGCCCAACGCCCCGTTTTGTCGCTATCCTGGTCGGATACCGCCCAAGATAAGCGCCGCAAGATGGAGCAAGATAAGATGCGAACAGGAATAGTTGTCGTGGGTGACCTTGTCCACTTCTCAGGTATGCAATGTACCTTACATACATATTCACAAGAGCTAGGAATCAACAGTACCTACAAAGCAGGGAACCGGAGAGGTACCCCGTGCAAAAGGACATCTGGACCAGTATGGAGGACTGCAGTCTGCAGGGGCTGGCCTAGGGGATCGACACAGAGAGCGATGGACCCACGCAGGGCGAGACGAACGTTCGACCTGGACGGCCTCAGGCTCGTAACGCGTTCCTGCATGCGTCCTCCACCGAGCTCTGCTCTGCTGCTCTCTGCCTAGCTTGTCCCTGGCAATGCCCGTTGCGCGCCGTCATACTACACCTTGCAGCACTACACACAGAGGATGCACAGATACACTCCGGATCATAGAGAAATCGCATTCAGTATCGACCGACATCTATCGGAGCTGAGAGAAGAAAAACGCAGACGAAGCTGGCCTGCAGATATCGAGCAAAGATGCGCACCCGTCCCGTCAATCAACATTACCAATGCTCGCGTCCATGTAGACTCCAATGATCATGACATTCCCATGATATTCTCGTTCTGCGAACTTTCTCTCGTGCCACACAGAGCAGCCGTTTGTGTATCATCATGAAGAAAAACATAGAACCGTCCGTCGCGTTAAATTATTTGATCCCACCGGGACCGACTGACCACGAAAGCATAAAACACTTTTTTCCCTCACATCGGTTCTCGTCAATGTATCACAGATCCGACATAACCAGAACCGTCTTGCGTGACCAACCCAGGCCACGGCGTGTACAATCTACAGCCTGTTAGGAGCAGCCGACGTCAACGGCCACTGGTAGCCAGCCGCGTCGCTGAACTTGTACCCGAATGACGCGGTGAAGTCGTCAAGGACCGCAGGTCCGCGCGAACCTTGGAGCAATCGTCAGTCCGAGAACCATGTCAGAGCTCATGTCCGACCACTCACCGTAGGGATACTCCATAGGGATGATCTCCTTGTTCTCGTCCAGGTAATGCAGTAGTGGAGTGAAGATCCTCCAGCTGGCGTCGAGCTCATCGTCACGCACAAAGTTGGAGTGGTCTCCCTTCAGAGCATCCAGGATCAGCGATTCATACGCTTCGGGGATTTTCAGGTCGGAGAAACGGCGGCGGTAGGTGAGATCGAGTTCGGTGACAACCGTCTGCATAGAGAGACCAGGGAGTTTCGAGTTCATCTTGATGTAAACCGACTCGTTGGGCTGCACTCGGATGACCAGCTCGTTGCGGGGGATGTCCTTGAAGATACCCGAGGTCACGTCTCGGAACTGGATACGGATTTCTGTCTTCTGCTCATTCAGGGCTGCGGGTTGTCAGCACTGCTAATCGCGAGTAGATAATTTCCCATCGATACCTTTTCCTGCCTTGAGGATCCAGGGCACTCCGTCCCATCGCTCATTCTTGATATACGCGACCAGGGCGCAGAAGGTTGCACAGCGCGAGTCTTTGGGAACGGTGTCGTCCTCTTTGTATGCAGGCTTGCTGCCATCGAGAGACCTGCCGTACTGGCCGATAATGACATTCTTGGGTTCGATTGGATCAATTGCGCGCAGAACGCGCACCTGACAGTGAAATCAGCACTGACTATTCAACAGCAGGTTAGGAACAAGAAGCTAACCTTTTCGTCGCGAATATCCTCAGCAGAGAAAGAGATTGGACGCTCCATGGCGAGCAGTGTCAAGACCTGCAGAAGGTCTGAACTTCCGTCAGCCTCCCTTCTAAACGGGGTCATCCTTTACTAGACATACGGTTCTGCATGACATCACGGATGATGCCGAACTCATCGAAGTAACCTCCTCGACCCTCTGTACCGAATGGTTCCTTGAAAGTAATCTAGAGAATTTCGGCGTGAGCTACTGTCCACCAGCACCAGCTGGAAAGGTCGTTGCGCACCTGAACATTGTCGATGTGATGACGGTTCCAGGTAGCTCCGAAGAACTCGTTACCGAACCGCAGGATGAGGATGTTCTTGACCATCTCCTTTCCCAGGTAGTGGTCAATACGGAAGATCTCCTCTTCTTTCCAGTTGGGCTCCAGAGCCTTCTGCAGCTCGCGCGAGCTTTGGAGGTCCTTGCCGAATGGCTTCTCAACCTACGTACTGTAAGCATTGGCTCTCCTGGTCGAAAGGACAGCAGGAAATCACGGGGGACGCACAATGATGCGCGCGATGCCGTTTCTGGGGTAGCAGTTCTTCTTCAGGTGCTCAGAGACGGTGATGAAGACGGAGGGCGGGAGAGCCATGTAAAAGACTCGGTTCTGCTCCTTTCGGCCCTTCTCGAGCTCTTCGAGGTGCCTGTTGAGGTTGATGAAGGATTCGTCCTGGTCATATTGACCGGAGACGTAGGAGCAGATCTTGCAGAAGCTCTCCAGCTGCTCCTCGATCTCTCTCGTTGGAACCTTGATGTAGGATCGGACGCGCCTGATGTACTCCGAGTGGTCCATCTTCGTCCGAGCATATCCGACGATTTTGATGTCCTTGGGGAGGAACTTGTTGCGATACTGTCGCCGGTGTGAGCCGCAATGGTTCGAGGGTTCCAGGAGGATCATGTTATGGACCTACCAGACCAAAGAGTGCTGGGAACTACTTCATCGTCAGCGTTGACTCCACAGCCTCTGAACGCGGGGTGAGACGGACAGTCTTCTTCTTCGCAAGGTCGCCAGATGCCCCGAGCACGACGATGACGGTGTCATCTTTGAGCTCGACGGTGCTGGACGCGGAACCCATGTTAGCAGACCTGGTCATTCACGGTGCCGGGCGATGGCGGGGTAATGGGGAAAGGGAGCGAGGCATCCAGCTCGACGGGCGGCGAGGGGCCTCCAGCTCGAGGGCATTCTTGCCCCGGCTGCCCGTCGCCGGAGCACACGGTCGCACCTGCCATGCCGCTGTGCTCCCGCCGTCCAACGCAGCAGGCACAGAGCGCGGCGGCCAGACCGGCGAGTGATGTAAGAGACGCAAACGGCACTCGACGGACTCACCCAGCGTTCTGGCGCTCCTCCGCCTGGGTTATTGAGCTCGCCATGCTAGAATTGGACGTGTCGGCACGAGGGACAGTGGGAGACGGAGACGAGGATGCTGGGAGGAGGAGGTGTTGGGAGAGCAGGGAGAGATGGCTCATCCAGCTGTCCCGGCGGAACAGGTACTTTTTAACGCGGGAGCGCCGTTTAGCTACAGGTGGCCCAGGTCCAGGTGGGCGAGGCACGGTGGTGGGGCACGCCCGCTGCGAGGCAGAGGTGGTTCTCAATAATCTCCCACCACTCAGCTAGGTACACTCCTCCGCCGGGGGTTCCTTTGGCCTCCTCTCTGCGTCGTTGGGAGCACCGCTCACTGACTGGCTGCGGTGGGCGCTCGTGGCTTTCGATCGTTTCGTTTTTTATCCTTTTTTTTGCTCCTGCAGTTCTGCTGACCAGACCAGGATCGTACGTCTGGCCGCATTGTCCAACGACGTTGCGGGTCAGGGGGATCGAGGCCTGCCCTACCGTCAAGCGCCACTGACGGAGAAACTGGGTGCGGGCCGTGATATATTATTGCTTATGATATCAAATCGCCTTAAAGCTTACGCTGACTATGCAACCTGCAACACCTTAGCAAGCACCGTCTACACTCCACTACTCCAGATCATTTGATCTGATGGCATCCCGTGCGGGCAGTTTCGCATCCGAGTAACCGTCAAGTTTCAGCAGCTCAAGGGCAGGGTTCCTCAGAATTTCCTTCGTGTCCCCTGTCCAGATCGGTTAATGCAAGCGTTTGAACTCCGCAGACCGGAAGCAGTCCGATTATTGGTTTGCAGAGGTGGAGCTCCCTGTTCGGTGGCCGCAGTCTCACCTTGGCGACCTGGGATCCGAAGCGTTGCGTAGGGAGAGAACTATGAATGGTAAAATGCGAGGCGCAGGAGCAAAGTCTGTACAGCGGCCTGTGGGAGAGGTACGATCAGCAGGATGCGTACAGCTGCTACAGTGGGTGGACTCCGTATGCGATCGCGGAAGCATAAGACCAGATGGCAACCCCGCATAGGCATGTCACAACGAGCGCACCAGAAGCTCCAGGGAAGCCAGGGTCTCCGCTACAATCGCTCATTTGGCCAAGTCCTGTTGCCAATCGTGTCTGAAGCTCTCGCAACAGGTGAACCGTTAAATCATGAAGATGCGATACACAGACCGCCGGAGTGACTGTACGGAGTACATGGGATACAGATACACGGAGTACTGCTGTCTGGCATCTGTCAGATCATGACACACGCAGTGCCCTTCGTGGTGTGGCCCCCATCTAAGGTACCAGAGGTTCGGCGCGTCAAAGATTCAAAGGACAACCCACAGCAGCAAAACCGGCGACACGTTTTTTCCGCCTTATCCGGAGTACAGTCCATCCGTCTGAAGATCTCCTCTTGCAAAATAATACTCCGTAGTCGGCACATAAAATTGGAAATGTTGTCCCGAGCTGAGGAATCGGCATCTGTCCCTCAGTCGCCGGTAGATGACATGTGGGGCAAAGAGCTTGGATAGACTTCCAAAAAAGTGTCCCGGTCTGACAAAGTACCCATAGGGACTCCGTAACGGCGTGCCTGGGTACGGAGCACTACTTAATCGTGACAAAAAAAGTTGCGATCCTTAATAAACACTGCGTACGAAGCTATTATTCAGAAGACAAAGGTCATCAAGAGCCGAAATAGCGATCTATGCCTTTACGAGAACTGGCATGTCAATCAAAGAAGCGTAGGGCTTCGAGATTTCACAAGCGCCTTCTCGTGGGTGCTCCACGGATGACCACCGCTGGAGCTCTTTCGTCATTGTGAAGACAGAGCCTGGGACGTTTTATCGGCCACGGACTTAACCACCGGAGAAGAGCTATTCGGAGGTAGATATCGGCCTCGGACCACAGTGGTCCGGCAAAGCATGAGCAAGGCGGAAGCAAAGGCGGGAGCTTTTTGACGTCCCGAAATCGCACCACGTGTTTTTTCCGCTCCGCACCTCCCCGGTCTCGAAAAGGAATGGCTGCGTAGGTCACGGGGTCTCGGCTAGCCCTGGTGCGGGCGAACTCGCTAAGCTCCCGTTTTGGGCTAGGGCGAGCCGCACCGAACACACCTTGCACAATTGAAGATTGTGCGACTCATTTCAACCGAAGCGACGACAACCACGACAGTCCCGACAAACGACAACGGACTTTGCGGGTCAGCGCTGCCTCTCTCTCGACTTCCTTGCTTGCCCGCTGTTGCTGAGAGAAATCCGTCACCATGCCTTCGCAGCACGGCCACAGACGTGAGTGAAAACCCCAATGATGCCTCATGGGAGCGGCGGCCCGGTCTCAGGGCTTGATTATCGAGGGCCTGGGATTGAGAAGCTGCGTCAACCAAGTTGACATTAGGCGCTGACTTTTTTTTCCCTGCAGTATACGTGAAGTAAGCACTCACCGTTTTGCCCAATGTTGCTGCGTTAAGAAATGTGGATACGCGAGGTTATCAGGACGCTGGAATCGGTCAATTGCGTGGAATAATTGGAGAGCAGACGATTAATACGAGGTCATTTGCAGGGGTCGCCACCTGAGCTACCAACGCGGAAAGCGCAACACCAACCCGAACACCAGTCTGATCAAGATTGAGGGTGTGGATGACCCTAAGGCCGCCAAGTGAGTAAACGCCGTCGGTGGATCGGGTGAAGGACGAATGGCTAAGAGGGTTGTGAATATAGCTTCTACTTGGGCAAGAAGGTCGCCTTCGTCTACCGGGCAAAGCGGGAGATCCAGGGATCCAAGATCCGGGTGATCTGGGGCAAGATCACCCGGACGCACGGTATGTGGAAGATATCGGCCCCGATAAGCATGCAAGGGTCATGATATCGGAGGTCAACAAGGCAATTGCGATGGTTCAGCGCTAATTGGCACAATCACAGGCAACTCTGGTGTCGTCCGGGCGCAGTTCCGCAACAACCTCCCACCGAAGTCCTTCGGTGCGACGGTGCGCGTCATGCTGTACCCCTCCAACATCTAAAACAAGTCTCTTGACTGGCATGTGTGTTTGCTCTCTTAACGTGCAGCGCGGGAATGGAGTCAAGGGTCTAATGGAGCAAAAATTGAGGGAATGAGGTTCAGCAATGGGCGGTGTGTGGACGGACGATGGCAGGTGTTGGATGAGGCCGGGAAGCCAACCCTGACGAGCTTAAAACAACCTTTTCTTATTTCTCTACGCACGGCTATACTTTGTCAGCTCCTAGGTGACTAGAAGATGGTTTCTTCGGTTTCCACCTTGGCGAGCATGATGTGTCCTGTCTAGCAGCATCGCTTTTCCCCAAAGTGTACCATGGTCGTATGCACCAAAAAATCCATAAAATTCAACAGGCACCCCTGCGGAGCCCACATATTCCTGTCGATGGAGAGAATCCTCGCGCCCGGAAAAAAAAAAGACTGCTACATTGCGAGTATCGATATCGATGAATCCGACTGCGACCAATCCCCCAGAGTCCCGTCGCGTCCCAGCAGAAAGAACGAAATCCAGCCCGAAATTCCTGACCCAACGCAACATGGAACCAGCCGTGGAAGTATTTTGCGCAGGAACGCTAATCGCATCTCCCAACTGCAGTGCCAGACCAGAGACACTTGAGCAGTAAGATCGAGGGATCCATGCTCTCCCGCACCAGATCTCGTCCTCGTTCTGTAAACCCATTATCCTTCTCCCTCCACGGGGACCCTTCCTGGCTTTTTTGCCCGATTCAGCAAGACCTAGCATGTAGAAATCAAAATCAGTGGAACTGTAAAGTACGGAGTACAGTGCATACAAAGAAAGCAAACGCGAGCCAATTTATATATGTATATGTATAATAGTAGACAGGATCATGTCTTCTCTCAAGCAAAGCCCTACTACTACTACTACTGCTACTACTACTACTACTCGCTTATCTTATCGTCTCCCGTCACGGATGGATAACTTTTTACACCTTCCTTCGACCGACCGCCCAAGTATGCTCATACGACTAACTAATCACTTTATTAATATTAACCGCTTGATTGATGTCATTACCAAACCCACTCATGATAGATATGGATAGATAAATAGATAGATAGATAATTAGACGGTCTGCGCACGACGTTCTGATAATGACAAACGGTGAATACTGAGTGATACATGTTTACAGTGGTTAGTTAAGAAAAAAAGAGGTCAAGGCTGTTGTTTGCGGGTCTCAAGAACGTGCTTGTTTATCTAGGTACAGTACCTTAGGTGGGTAGGTACGCTGGACGTTACGTACTAATCCAGCTTATCGATTATCAACTATCTGTCTGTTGTCCGCCGGAACATACCCCCAATCTCTCTATCTGCAGCAAGCCAAAGACACAAGATGGCTGCAGGCAGGCAAGCCTGCAACTGCAGCTTGTTTTTATTAAAATGAATCAATCATAGACAGATACCTAGGTAGAGAGAGAGAGAGAGAGAGAACTACAGTACATTATGTTGTCACTAGGCTAGGCTAGATTAGATAGATAGACAAGGAAAGAAAGGCTTATTATTTAGGTATACCAATTCTGTATGTAGAGCAGAGCGGTGAAGCAGCTGTTGATCTGGTCTGGTCTGGTCTTGTCTGGTCTGATCAGGCTGAGCCTTGCGGCAGGAATATTTAGATAAGGTAGGTAGGTAAGGCACGTAGGCAGCTAAGGTGCAGAAAGAGCTGCTCAAATTTGTTCTAGATAAGAATTAATTTCTCGATTGCCTTTGCAATTCCAGTAATATATATATATATATATATATATACATTCGGGTAAGTACGTATCTACTGTTGAGAGGTAGGAGGTAAGTAAGTAACCTATGTAGGTAGGTAGGTAGGTAGAGGTACTAGTCCTATTTTTTTTTCTCTTCGTGGAATTAGGTTAGGTACCTAGCTAGCTACGTCTCTCATCCAAGCATAGCCACAAGCAATATTTCTCTTTGTACTGTACCTCAGTAAGGAGTTTATCTTTGTTGGGAAGTACCGGCATGATCCCCGTCCCATGCGGTCGGGTCGGGGTCGGGATCGGGGATGCACTATACATGCATATACTCCGTATATCGATTCGAGAAGGACCCAGATCAGTTGGACGTCTTCCCCTTTCCCGACGGATCGGAAGTATGTACATGTGGACTGCACCAGGGTCAGGGATCCGGGGATTGCATCCCGCACGCCGTCAAGCAGGGGAAGACGCCTCTAGTCGGGCTTTCAATTCTGCTTTTACTATATTCCAACATCCATCCAACATCCAACATCTGCGGAGTTGCGTTCCGCGAAGGAGAGACTACGTAAGACCCGTCGGCAGGCGGGACCTGAATGCTCCGTAAACTCCACTTTTCATTATCGACACTGGAGCTTCGGCGTCCCGACGTCCCGCTGCGCGCACAGATGCGCCGTCCGCTTCCCCAGAAGGCAAGGGGACGGTCGAGGACGGAGGCGGCGCTGTCACGTCTGGGAGTCGGCCAATTGGAAGGCCGCGGATGCCTCAGCAGAGGGCTAGCAGTGCCCGCCGTCCGGTCCATGTGGCATCCGCATGTCTCTGGACGTATCGTGTTCCGTTTTGGTCAGCCGTGACCGGTCGGTTGTGCGGTCGGTTTGCGGGGGTGCCGCGGGGTGTTCTCACGGTCTCGAGAAGGTTGTCGAGAGGCGGGGGGTCTGTTGCAACGCGCAGGAGAGAGGTGTGGAGACATGGAGTGGACTGGAGTGATGTGATTTCCGTGCGAGGAGTCCATGATCCCGTCGATTGGAATGTCATCAGAATGCAGGCCTGGGCGAGGACGGGACATGGGAACGTCAGCAGCGGGCTGGCGCAAAGCCTAACCGTCTCTCTTCACCACCTCGTCGCACGCGATGCACAGATTGGCGGGCACGGGCAGAGGAACCCCGGATCGAGGATGCCGTGGCCGGCTGGCCTGTGCGGCGGCCAGGGCGTCGATCGGCCGTAGGGCTTGGTGCTGGTGGCTGGACGCTCAACGGTGCGCCGCCGCAGCATCGAGGACGGCCTGGATAGCGATCGTAGACGCTGTCCGGGACTTGGCCGCATCGCCCAGACACGCCGTCGGGTGACCCGGCGGGATATCGAGACAGCGTGCCTGGATGGAGGAGACGGCTGACGCAGCTGGTTCGACGGGCTTCGATCCCATGTGGCCCCGATGCGGACGCGTCCCGCGGATGTCTCGCTTTATTTTTATCTCCAGCGGCCCCTCATGTGTCGTCGTCACCCGCTGATATACCGGCCCTGGGCCCTCGTCGCCCTCCCCGGCCCGCGTCCGCTTCCCCTCGCTCCTGGAAGGAAGAAAAGAGCCTCCATCCTCCGCCTTCGTTTGTGCTGCTCCCGGATCGTCCTGCTGTTGTGACTGATTGCGCTGCTGCTACGGCGCCCACTCTCGTTCTTGTCGATCATCTGCGGACAGGCATCCTGATTTCCATTCGTTCCACGCCCACTCTGAGACACTGCCGCGTCCGCCCGCCTCAGAAGCCAGGACATCTGTCCACCCCATCCCGACGTGGCCAGGAACAGCCGCATCCATCGACCGCGAGCACTTTGCATCGCATCCTCTCTCTCTCTCTCTCTCTCTCCAGATCAGTCCATTGTCTTTGATCTTGCATTTCTCTCGTGTTGCATCGTTCTGCTATCCCTCCCCTCGGACGCTCGTGCCACTTCGATCGCTCCACCCCAAGATAAAAAAAGATAAAAGCGGATCCCCTGGCCGCACGAGAAGCTGTCTGTGACAGCAAATCCCTTGGCCGCTCCTAGGCCATCTGGGTCGCGCTCCACCGACCGGCCGTCCCCTAGCTCGAGGAAATCGCAAGCCTTCCCGACCGCTTATCAGGCCGCTAGCCCGGCTGCTGCTGCCATAAAGATGGCGCCCTCCCAGGCCGGAGAGTCCACGAAGCGAGGCCGCGGGCTCAGCTTCGGCAGCCCCAAGTCGGACAGGTCGCGCCGGTCCAGCGGCTCCGGACAGAAGATCTCGCTCGTGGAAACGCCCGAGGAGAAGGCCAAGCGCACGCTGCACACCAAAGCGGACCCGACCGTCGCCATGAACGAGGCTCAGCCAGGTGCGTCGTGCGGACTCCCGGTCGGATGCGTCGTTGGAAACTAACCCGCTCGCCAGCTGCGGTCGCGTTGGAGAAGTCGAATCTGGGGTCGCTGCGGGGGATGACGTTTAAAGATCGCTTTGGCAATGTGATCAGTACGTTGCTGCGGCCCGACACTTCAATCGCTCATCGTTCCGGTGAAATATCCACTGACGCTTGGTCTTCACAGCGGATCCGGATCTCTCCAACCCAACCCGCCATCGATTCGAGCGCCCGCTGGAGACCATCCGCTCTTTCGAGGCTGCGATCGAAGAGAGCTACAACAGCAGACGGGCGTCGTATGTGCCAACAGGTAATCGTCAACCACGCTCCCAGTCAGCGTAGATGCTGACGCTACACTAGAAGACCAATCCAACGGCGCGCCTAGTCGACGAGGCAGCTACGTCGGGGGTGAGCAACCCTGCTACCCTGCAGTTGGATCAGTTTCTAGACTGCATCTCTCGTTCATTGGGACTAATCTCTATACAGGACAAAGTGGCGGATACGGGCACTCCAACAAAGGATACTACGACCAAGGCGGCTACTACGGACGGGGGCACCAGTCGCGGCCGGACAGCTACGTCGATAACTACGGTTCCAACTCCCAACACCACAACTCAAATTACAACTCAAATTCATACTACCAATACAACAACCACGGCGGACGCCAGCGGCAGCATCAACCGTACGGGAACAGCGGGCACAACTTTTATCCCCAGCAGGGATATCAGAAGTCGTACGACAACGTCACTGCGGCGTCGGGATCGGGCTCTGGGAGCAACGGCACCGACCAGTGGGGCAACTCCACCGATCCGAGCTCGGTGAACAGCTCCCTGGACCGCTTACAACAGCAACAGCAGCAGCAGCAGCAGCAGCAGCAAGAGAAGCAGTTTGCGGACACGTACGGCTTCAACGGGTTCGGTGCCGGACCGGAGCTCGACTACAGTTCGCACCTCTCGCCGAGCAGCACGCAGAATCCTGGCCCAAACGGCAATCAGGGATATGCGTACAACGGCGCTGGTCAAGGAGGTGGCTACCAGCAGGGTGCGCCGGCCAGAGACCCCAACTCGGGCGGCCCCGTTGGCGGGACGCTGCGGAAGAATCCAGTCAACGATTCCGACGCAGGCGAGAAGCGGAAGAGTTGGTTCAAGAAACGATTTAGCAAGAGCTGAATCTGTTTCTTTTTGTACGGATATACTACTACCTCGTACCTACTGAGGCTTGAAGCTGGGTTCGGATCGGAGTTTTTGGTGCATGAGGGTGTTCCCTTTCAACACTCTCTTTCCTTATCTATTGGTTTCAAATGTCTCCCTCTCTGCTACTCTTGACATAGACGAGGTTACGACACATCCAGGCTGATGGACGGAAATAATGGGTTTACAACCGGGCTGCTTGACCGGCGGAGTAGCAGCCTCTTTTTTTTTTTCTTACACACATGTACTGTATGGCAAGGCAAGGAAACGGACTGGTATCTTCATTCCTGGGTGGAACGTATGGGATAATTGGCATCAACATGTATGATATCATCGTCGCCGTGAATAGCTATTGGTTTTCTTCATCTTTTTCTTTGTCTCACTCTCAGCGGGGGAACCAATAGCCTCTCCTCTCCTCTCTGCGAGGAATCGAAGGTTTTTTGCATTCTTTTCCTATTATGTTTACTATTTCTCCTGATGTGTGGTAAATAAAATCTCTGTTTATTTACACCGGAACTGCGCTGAGCGGGAATGGGATCGTTTCTGAAATTCCAAGGAAGGAAGACCTTATCTTTTTTCTGTAAGGGTCCGATCCGGTTAAAGCGATAAAGTAATGAGTGGATAAATGATAAAATGAGGTAATAGTTTTACTCGTTACGATGGGTAGATGTTTTTTCTCCCCTCCCCTTCTTCTCCATGCAAACCTTGAGATGGAGTTTTTTTTTCTGGTTCCAAGGTTTCCAAGGTTTTTTCTTCCAGGCCCCATGGAGGTCTTCTAGGTTTCCGCGCAGACTGCAGGTGGGGGGATATAAGGTTAACAACCAAACGCCAACAACAGCAACAAAGGTCAAGGAAAGGAAGAAGCGGGGAAAAAAAAGTGAAGTAAAAGCAAAAGTCCCAAGGACCTAAGTTTACTTACTCAGGCAGCTTCTTTGACTTGTTTGACTTGCTGCTTAATAATTAGTTAATTATTATTTGACTTTACTTCAGAGGTTAGGTTAGGTTAAGTAGGTAGGTAGGTAGTCGGGATTTGAACTTGTGCGTCGTTCATCTCATCAGCATCGATCGGCGTCGCGCCGCATCGCATTCGAATGATCTACGTTGCATTGCGTTGAGCTTGCTTGCTTGCATTGGGTTTAGGATTAGGTTCGGGTTTCCGCTGAAGTATGCAGTGCTTGGTCCTGTTTATTATTTTTTTTATTTTTTTCCTTTATTTAGATACCGCCTGCGCAGTACATAGTGCATAGCGCGTCAGGTAGGTAGATAGGTAGGCAGGCGTTGGCAAGGCAAGGCAAGGTTGGGTCGTTTTAAATCCGACTGGAATTCCTTTTTTTTTTTTTTAAAAAAAAAGGGATTATTTTGTTTGCACGACGTCAGTCAGTGAGGCGGGGGCGGGGGCGGAGGGGAAGCAGATGGAGATGGAGAGGGAGATGGGAGAGAGACCTTTTTTAAACTTCTATCTTGGATTATTCTATTTTTAAAAGCCCGGAGGCAAGTTGGATAGGGACAGGAACGGGACAGGTCAGGACGGGTTAGAGGAGAACGATTAACTGACAAAAAAAAGTTGAGGGGCCCTAGCATAAATAAAATTAAGCACCTATATCATATATGGCTGTATGGTATGTATCGACCACAATAGAACGTAGGAATAAGAAACATAAGTGGGAATCTTAACAGGAACGAGAACGAGAATAGTTCAATCGATTGACCAATCAGTCAGTCGAAACGAAGCGGGAATCATCATCCATCTCATCGACACCACGAGACTCTGAACACATTCTTCTGGGGTATACACACGTCCTTCCCACTCGCATCGGGAAGGGAAACGGTAACATGACGTCCGGGGTGGGATCTACTTCCTCCCCAGGATCTTGTTCTTCAACTTATCAGCCAGCCCCTCGTACGCGACGGAGCTGCGCTTCTCCTTCTCTTTGTCCTTCTTGTCTTTTTCCTTGTCCTTGGATTTCTTGTGTTCCGCTTCGATGTGGACGTTGCCTTGGCCGCCGCGCTGGATGTAGGTTTTATAAGTTAATATCGCGTTTTGCAGATATAAGGAAAAAAAAAAGGACAGAGCAGATGCTAGGATGCATACCCCAGTGTGGTAGTCGTTATCGGTTGACTCGCGAATGGCAATTTCAGGGATGACGTCCGTGTCATGGGGCTGCTTGGCTGGGGGGATGTGCGGGGAGCCGATGTTGCCTGCGCCGCCGCGCTGGAGAGCAGAAATATGTCAGCGCCTACATATTATACACATATGTATATTTTATTTCGAGAGAAGAAACTCACCCCAGCTGAATAGGCCCCGTCGCCTTGGTCGCCGACCGGTCCCTCGCGGACGATCTCGCCGTCTACATATCTGTCGAAGCCAAATGTCAGATAGACTGTTATGTCATCCCCAGGTATGTAGATCGGACGATTCATGAGGTTTGGGAATTTCAAGAGATAGGGATTGGGAAGGTAATCACGTACGGGGTGGAGTCGGCACCGATATTGCCTTGGCCTGGATGGATGGATCGGATTCAATTAGTTCACCGACCAATGAATCCGTAGGAGATGCAGTAGATCATCAAAAAGTATAAAAAACGAGAATGAGAAGTACTGCATACCTCCTCTTCCATGGGAGACAATTGGCTCGTTTTCGCCCATCTCGCGTTCCGTAGCGTCGCGATTGTCGACTTATCAATCATCAAGCAGGAGGAGCGCCTTGTCAAAAGCAGCAATGTTAGCGATTTCTCTTTCGACAACGGCATGAGGCAGCTGAAAGCCCAAGGAGTATTTGAAATCAGGTACAGAATCAGCAGAAAATAGTAAACATAACCCAGGCAGAATCGCGGGTCCTTCTCTGATTTGTTTCTCCCATGAATATGGAAGTGAAGTAGCCACGAAGCGAATCACGCCATGCAATGTCACGCTAAGCCAGCTGGGCGGCGGCACGAAAGGAAAAAGCAACTGCGCCACTCTCGCTCCCGTCTTTGTCTGGAAACTGGTTGCGCGGAATTCCAGCCCTGTGCCCTCCTCCTCGCTGTGCCAATGTCAATCCCCTGACTCATCTTTGGTTGTGTGACACGCCCTCCCGTTTCCTATCTTATCTGCGACTCCGGCTCGGATGACGAGAAAGTATATCTAATGCGCTATCACTACCGGGAACGGTGACTCGCGGCACGCGGATATTCTTGTTTTCGCATCGCAGGCCGGGTGAGAAGACAGGTGAGAGACAAGAACAGGATGAGAGGAAGCGCCAGCTGGACGGGGATCGCGAGCATGCGCAAGTGCTATGACGTGCGTATGGACTCGTCGCGTGGCATCGTACGATAGATAGTACACGCCAGGGAACGAACAAGATGACGCTCAAGCAAATCCACATACCTCAATTGAATCAGAACAGCGCAGAAACGCTGAAGAGGTCCAATGCGGGATGAAAAACGGATGGTTGGAGAAAGCTGGCAGGATGGTTTCACGGCAGGAGGGCATGGGGGTTTTTAAAGGACTAGGTACAATGCTACCTTTCAACGGGACCAGGCAGGACGCGGTCTGGGCGGTTCCGCTCCCCGGCCCCAGAGCCCCAACGCGGGCATCAGGGGACCGCGGGCGGACGGGCATGGCAGCCTGAACCAGCGACGCCTGCCAGGATGACTCGACGAGGTCGAGGTCGATGGAGGGGGGAGGCGTGCTGATAAGATAAGGCCGCGGACGGCGCGCTGGTTGGCCCGCGCCGCGCACTGACTAAGACGTCCACCGATCGCGGCGCCCGCCAAGCCGCTTGGCGCGCCGGCTCAGCTGACCCGTGCGTGCTTCTCGCCCGGTCCGAAGCCAGCATGTTTTTCGCAGCCACAGGAACTGTCCCAAAAGGTATACGTATCTTCAAGCTTCGAACTGGCGCAAAATACAGGTCTTTGGCAGTGACTCTACAGTATAGCTGAACACAACGCACAACGTACATGATTAGGCTACTAACAGGCATTTCACCATGCCTCCCACGAGTCTCGGTCAAGGAACGACTGTCGTCCACCTCGAACGTACATACGCCTAACCTCTCTTTTGCTCCTCCACAGGGCCTCCGGTTGTCGGCAGGCCCATGAAGATCTTGAACGCGTCGTAGCTGCGCATCGTCCGGGTCAGTGCCTCTCTCGTAGACAACACAGGGGATACAGGCAGGTGCATACATCATCCATTGCAAGCCGGTCTGCACACAGTCGCAAGTCAGCTTCTTGTCGTTCGGGATGCGGGCATCAGATTTTACTCACCAGAGTTCCAATCATGACAATTCGGACGACCAGGCCGTTCCACAGGCCCATGAAGCCGATGTCCTTGTAGATCCGGCTCATCGCCGCCCCGAACGGCTCCCCCGGTAGCCGGTTGGCGTTCAGCTTGCTCACCATCACGTCCGCCGGGTGCGACACGATCGCGCACAGGATGCCGGCCAGGTACCCGCCCGCGAAGGCCACCGCCGTCTGCGCGCCCTTGTTGTAGTCCGACTTGCGGCCCGGAAGCGCCTTGTAGATCTGCTCCACGATCGTCTCAAACGACGCAAACTTCATCATCGTGTACGGGATCTGCCGGCCCCACAGGGGATAGAGACCCTTGAAGAGGCTACCTCCGGTCAGCACCACGCAGCGTCTTCTGTAGATGGACGGAGCTCACCCTGCCGTGCCCTCCTTTCCAGTGATGGTTGTGATCCCGGCGAAGGTTCCGGTGGTGAACGGCGGGATGGTGGTCTGCATCCGCACCTTGACGGCCTCGAACGGGCAGAGCGCGACATCCGCAATAAACTCCGCCGATGCGCTGGCGGTCAGGTACAGAGAGGTCTTCCAGCGGCGGGCTCTCTCCTCTCCGACGATGTCGCTGTAGAACTTTTTGAAAAACTCATAGCCGCCGTATTTGAACGCTCCTTGCGCCTGTCATCCGACATCAGTGCAGGCTTTGTTTAGCTGCAACGGCCAGACTCACGCTGTATCCGAAGAACGTCGGGCTCCAGCCGGTGAAGACCCCGCGCAGACCCTCCGCGCGGCTGATCTTGGCCCAGGCCTCAAAGTTGCCTTTGTACAGGTTGGGGTCGACCTGGAGTCGACATTTGACAAGGTCCAGCGGCGTCACCGCCGTGTGTGTCAAGCCCTAGCGGACGATTGGTCTCACGATCTCATAAATAAACAGAGTGAGACGGCAAATGAGCGAACCAAAGAAAAAAAAGGAAAGGGGAAAAAAAGGCAGAGCATCAATATTTTCCCGATAATATGCTTCCGATGTCTACACATCAAGAACTGGCCATGTACTTACGCAGGCCAACAGGCCACCAAACGTGCATGCCACGTAGTACTTGAACGAGTACATCTCTATCTTGCCAGTTGTAGCCTGAGCCTTCTGGCTCGCAGCGTTGTATTTCTCCTTTGTGGTCTCAACCGCGCTCCACGCGGGGAAAGGGTTCCGCTTCGTTGAAGCCGGCGCAGCCGGACGCGGAGGCTGCGTCCTGGATCGAGTCAGAGGGTGCTGAGGCGCGAAGACGCCGGCAATGACTCCCTGCGAAGGGAACATGATGGACATCTTCAGTGTCTGTCAACGATTAGATGTGTGCCCAGCAAAGATTGCCCGGTTGCGGTGATGGCAGACAGTTGTGCTCTGACAGAGTCGCTGAGAAAACAATATATATCGACGTTCTATTATCTAATACAGCTGCGAAGCTGCTCCGGCTACTTGTGACGCTGTCCTAGCAGGTCGGGACGGTGAAAGCTGTCAGATTAGTCCGTGAAGACTCGTAAACAATGACAACAATCAAGTCCCATCTAATATGATGACTCAACAAAGATGAGGGGATGGATAGTCTGGACGAGGCCTGCTGGATATGATGACCGGAAGATGTGGAGAGAGCAGAGCAGTGACGTCTTCGGCATGAGACGGCGAGACGCGGACCCGCCTCGCTACCGGCGCTAGCACTCCTGACCTGATCCAGATCGCCCTACCGCCCGGCAAGGCGGTATCGATAAAAAAGTAACCTCGCGCTGCTCTGCAGGGAGGACGACAAACAGCGGGCGCGAGCATCGGCCGCGCAAAGTCGATAAATTTCACCTTTTCCTGCATCAATTACTGTTTATTTTTCTGCGATCCATTGGGATATCATCTCCCCACTCAACAGAGCAACTGTTATGTGCAGTGTTCCGTTCGAAAGCTCGGCCCCGCGATAGATCTACCTCACTTTACTCCGCGATCTTGCTGAGAGCTCGTATCTTTCGTTCGGACAGAATCAGATATGGCGTCGTACGTGTCTGCTGGCGAGACATATGCTAGCCAGAGCCTTGCGAACGGAGTTTCCGCTCCTGCGCAGGCCAACTGGGCAGACAAGTACCGCGGGGTAAGTCGCATTTCAGTCCTTTTTGCAGCTACCGGCTCCACCATTCCGACGACACATCGATCTCCCGCAGGCCTCTCTTATATGTTCCCATATTTCAACCCCGATATCAGCTCAACTGACTTTTTGGGCTTTAGGCAACAGTAGAAGACCTCGACCCACCCCCCGCCCTCTCCGTCTCTCCCAACGACCCCATCTCCTCCGCCCTCCTCGCCGCCTACGAGCGCGACTACACCCATCTCACCGTCATCTCCTCCACCAGCCGCTCCCTCCTGGGCTACCTGAGCATCCCGCGCCTTAAGACCCTCCTCCAGGAAGGGACGGTCAAGGAGTCGGACCCCGTCTCGGCCGCCATGCTGCGCTTCAACCGCAAGCGGGGCAACGTGTACCACGTCATCACGATGGAGACGCCGCTCGAGGAGCTGGAGCGCTTCTTCGAGGGCGAGATCGGAGGCACGAGGCGCGAGAAGCAGGATTTTGCGGTCGTCACGGATGCGAGTCGCAAGTTTGTGCTGGGCGTCGCGACCAAGGCGGATCTGGAGGAGTTTGTGAAGAGGAGGCCGGCGTGATTATTATTATTTCTTCCTCAATTTTCCACTAGATTGGGTGATTTAGGATCCTAGAAGTGATGTGTTTCCGGGACGTTGGGCGAATGATGAATCTTCTTTTCCGATTAGTTCATGAGCGAGAGATTTCCCCCGTTCGGTCACCCTTTTATTATCCCGCTTAGATACCAGCGACGTTTCCCGCTTCCTGGTCTTGTACATGTCTGGAATAATAAAGTCGCAAGGGGACTTGGGGTGTTCGGAGTAACTTCGGATCAAAAAGGAAGTAATCGCGGGCAGCGAGGGTCTTGATTCAACACGAGTTTCTGTTCCATAGGTTGTGGGTGCAGCGGGATTAATACCCAGATCAATACATACAGACCGCTCGTAGTAAATGAAATGAATGAACGACCCCTGAAGCCCATACCAGCCCAGCCCATCATATCCAGACCCGTAGGACACGTCTCCAATTGTTCGAATCATTCATAACCATCAATACTCATTTTCGCTAAACCTGGATAATAACGATAACAATATCACACGAAGAACCATACTCCCATGTACGACGCCACCATACGACAACAGATAAAATAAAAAGCAAACAGAAACGCAGTATCATAACTCTGAGCCTGTCTTCCTTCATTACTTCCTTCTTTCCGGCCCAGCTTTTGTTTTTGTTTTTTGTTCTGGATAGAGACAAGACACCTTTTTACTGTGCCTTCTTTTCTCTCCTCTTCTGCTCCGCTAGCCTCTCGCCCTGGTCCTCCTTCCACGCCACGACGATGTACGCGACCAGAACCGCGTTGGCGGTGATGGCGGCGGTGATGCCTCCGAATGTTGTGTTTCCTGGGTTGGGGGGTTGAGGTTTAGAGTTTGTTCATGGACATAAAATAAGGGAAGTGGACTGATTGATAGGTCCGATGTAGGTAAAATGGGGGAATTTGCAGGAGTAGGCTCGTTTGTAAAACAAAGAACGAATATATGTCTTCTTGCTAGCAGAGAGAACCGAAGGCGAAAAGATGTTACGACATACATCGACGTCCAGGATATGACAATGACATTGATGGAAGGAACGGGGTAGAAGTGCACAATTCAAGATGATGACTTACCTTTGAAGATACTATCCACAGTCAAGAAATACATACCGATCGGAAGGGCAATCATCGCGGCCGTGAAGCCGAGAAGTTTATATATTACCTGTCTGGATCACGTGGAAAATGCAGAAGTCAGTATATAAACGCAAAGCACACAACTTTCTTGCAGACCAAGCGCAATTATATTGATACATATATATCTCACACTTGGCAAATTGGAAATATGTAGGGTAGGTGTCGACGCCGCAGGATGAAAAAGACAAATCACAATCAGAACAATTACTTACGCAGGAACAGCAGGTGTGACATCAGAGGGAGCTTGAGGCTTTTCCGTAGTAGGGGCATCTTTTTCAGAGTAGGATTGGGCCTGGTGACGGCGAGTTGCCATATTTCCCTAATCCTGTTTGCGGTGTTTAGGACACGTAGCAAGAGAGGTGTTGAAAATGTTGAGATGGCTAAGACGTGTAGATAATCAGCAGGCTGGGTGTATCGCTTAACAAGAGTGGCTTTTCTCTATTACTTTCGTTAAGAGTCTTGCCGGGGATGGTTTAAAGTCAGATCGTACAGTAGTATCTGGGATGCGGAGTGCAGGATGTCGCGTGGAAGCTTGGCTCCAGCGAGGTCGGGAGACGGCATCTGATTGGTCGAAGCCGTATTCAACCATGAGCTTCGAGGAAACGATCTCCCCTTCATCACCTTATGGAAGAGGCGTAATTGAAACTCCAATTCTGTAAAACGTTTCAATTAGAAAAGCTTAGAATTATTCAAGCACAAAAATCCCGGGACAGTCCTAGAGGCTGATGTTGAGGAGAATTAGCGTGGTAAGACTAGACTAACATGAAGGCAACCACCTGAGCATCTGCACTTTTATGAACCAACTACTAATCACCTAGAGGTAGATACTACTAGAAGGAGAATCAAAAAGCTCACACCCGGGGGGTGCTGCGAAAACCCCGCCTCTACCTTCTTGGTCTGTTAGCAGTATTGGTAATCAGCACTGCTGCAACTTTCTGATCCGAGGCAGGGTTGTACATGCCTGGAGGTAGGAGTTATGGTCTGTTAGCAGGAATATTGGTAATTACCTCACCGCTGCAACCATTATTTATTCTACCTCGAGGGTTGCCTTGTGCTGGCAGGGGTTGGGGCAGTTCGCATTCTAACATGCAGGCCAACTTGGTGGCCACTGTTTGTCCGCTGAGCTAAGAAGTCCGGGGTTCTACTTGCTGAGTTAGGTTGTGAGTGGCATATATGGGTCTTGCTAGGGGGTTCTCCCGTAAGGAGCGTGCGACGGTAGCAACCGGACCATTCCAGGTTCTCCCAGAGGTTGAATGGCGTGACAGGTATGTACTCAGTATTGGGCATTCAGTGAACTATTCAAGGTAAAAGGGATTCTAATTGTTCTGTCTAGGCTGAAAAAAAGAAAATGGATGCCTTTTTGATGCTGTGATAGTACAACATACAACAAATACTGCCATCTAACAGATATATTACACATTTACTGTACCTCTATTCTGAGGAACAGCTCCTCAAATCGTCATTGATGTCGTAAATCTTTTTTAAGAGACTTATTCCTCAAAATACCTCCAATCCTAAAGAAGACTGCAATACTGCTGCAGGTACACGCTGTATATGTCCTATCATTCAAGAGTATCAAGACGTTGAGCGCCGCGCCTTATCATGGAATAGTATATTAGCTACCTGCTCCAGCACAGTCACCCTGCATCTAAACCAGAGGCCAGCTGACACGCATTTATATCCCCTATGGGTTCCTTCGCCAGGAATGCACGAATCTGGATATGCGAGCCGTCGGCTCAATATTATTGTGCGTCATAACAAGATCGGTAGTTTTGTACTCTTAATTTTAGGCCGAGTGGAGGATAGAAGATGTTCTGCATAGACCTTAGGCTGTGTATAATGCATGAATTTAATATATCGCTCTTGTAAGTTAGGTATCTATATTAATTCATTGACTCTATGACGTTCTGGAGCGAAAGTTGGACCAGCTCTTTACCCTTTCCCTCTAACATCAGTTGTAGAATTACAGAAGAACAGATGCTGATGAGGTTTATCCAGGTCAGAGAAAGAAGTAAAAGATGTGAATACACATATCTAAATTTTCATTCCCTCAAGCCAGATATATTCTTGGCTATATTTTTGAAAGTCACAGGAACCAAAGTTTTAGACAAATGGAGCCTAGTTGACTTTGAACATTTGAACCTGGCGGTGTGAATTAATACTGCTAATGCTTCAAATACATCCACCACGATCTATTCCGCTAAGTAGTCCCCACAGAGATACCTTCAAAACTGCTTGGCTGGAGGTGTTGTACAGAACTGACATGGCGGCAAAGCAGCAATAGGGCACTATGAAGAACACAAAGTAACAGGAGGCTGAGTATCTATGACCTCAGTAGGGCAATAGCCATTTAGCATTTTGCTCAAAGTGAAAATTTGAGATAAATGAGTTGACAGTAAACCAAGCTCTCTGGATGCCCCATGATGAAAATGTGAATTCTCTGTCCTTAGAGTCAAGCACATTTCTAGGAGCATGAATGAATTTTTCTTTAGTTGGTTCCAAGTATTGTCCTCGGAATCAAGGTTATTTGCCCTGGCTGTGTCTGCTTCTCTTGACCACATTCAAGTCAGTTTGCCTCTTTTCAGCCTGGACACCTGATTATAAATGTCTCCGTGTACCAGATACTGACTCCTATTGCTAAGTAGAATGTACTAATCTAGGTACACACATCCAGGTTCCTTTTGTGTTGAGCCAAGGGACTAACGCATTTGCGGCTTACACTCCTCTCACATATGCTTATCTTTTGCACATCTTGCTTTGTTCAGCAGTATGTAATCAGGTCTACAATTCAGATCCAGGTCTATTTTGGCACAATATTGTGTGACCTTCCTTGCTATTGTTGATATGTGAATGAGCAGCTTCTGAGGTCTCCATTGCCTTGAATGCCCTACGCGCCTTTTCCATTTAAGGCAGATTATATTCATCACGTGACTATGATGCGCGTGGGCGCGATCTCAACGCGCCAAGAAGCGCAGATGGATGCCGCATCATGGATTTTATTTCTGGGGTCGCTTGTGTCCGAGACCCTGTCCTGCTTCCCTTTCTACTCCTCCCTCCGAGCTCATGGCATGACTCTCATATCTGAAAATACAATGGAGGAGTCAGTGCCCGATACCCCAGTTAGGGGCCAGAAGATTGTCCAGGGCACTCCCAACTCTAGTGTTGTAGATGATCCGGAGTATGAGACGGTCGCCACTGTTCCCGTCCAGAACCAGCTGCCTGCAACACAACCACTCACACCTTCTCAACATTTAACACAGCCTACGCAGATCATCGAGAGACCGTCATCCGACCCCAAAAGTTCCGTCGTCCAAGTTGCCGCTTCTTCTCCGATCCATCCCTCTCCTCGTCCTCTCCAGCGGAGCGGCATTCTCGCAAATGTCATGGCTCCCAGCGGGACACGATTCTGTCCGCCTTCAACGGTAGGACCTGCGAAGCGAGCGCCTGTCATAGATCTCGATGACGACGGGCCAACATACCGTGGTGGATCTTCTGATGAGGAGGATATCCACAACACTAGGACCACAGACATCAGACCTTCAACGTTCACCAAGTCTTCGCGGAGCCCTGACAAGGTCTTGGAATCTCCTGTTGGTGCGAGCAGCGCCATGGATAGGTTCAGAGAGATCACATCATCTGCCATTTACAATCCAAACGGAAAACGCACCGCGACTCAGATGGGCTCTACGTCCAGCGGTGGTCCGGTCAAAAAGCCTCGCCAGGACGTCCCCTCTCGCGCTCAGCCTGTACAAGCCAACATCTCAACGCTTGCAGATATCGATGACTACCAGACTCGAGTCAAGGTGGAAAGGATGTTAAAAGTGTTGCCTCACAAGTCCGTCCACACTTGCGTAGAGGCTCTCCTTCTAAAACGGGGCAATTATGAAAGCGCCTTGGATTACCTTGCGACAGCTGAAGAGCAAAGTGAGAAAGGACAATCTGAGAAGGTTGTCTCCTCTGACGATGAACTGAGCATGGATCTCAAGCCATCACCCATGGCCCCGGCTAAGCAACAGATCAAAGCACGCGGCAGGATCCAGGATAAGTGGTCGTCCGTGCACATGCAAAATCTGTCGAGCCAGAAGAAACAAAGCGATCAGGACGAGTCTAAACCACGCCGGCGCTTGATAAGAGGGCCCAGGAACCGCGCTCCCTCCCCCGTCAGCTCTGCCCGTTCCGAAAGCACTACGCCAAAGAACCCCGGTCGACTTATCCGGGGTAGAAAACCATCTCCTACACGCTCAGAGTCTCCAGAAGCAGTTGAGCTCCCTTCGGATGATTCTGATTCCGGCGTTGAGCAAGCAGCGGAAGATGGTGAGCGGGAAACAAAGGTCCTTAAATTCTTTAACACCTGTACCGTTTCCGAACTCGCGGATATTGCTGCCACATCTGAGGAGTTGGCGAGCATTGTCATTTCACACCGGCCATTTTCATCTTTGGAGGAAGTTCGTGCTGTCACCAGCGACAGTGAGGAGACAAGTTTGAAAGCAAAGAGCGGCAGGGGCCGCAAGGCAAAGAAGCCAATCGGGGATAAAATCGTTGACAAGTGCCTGGATATGTGGACTGGGTATGAGGCTGTTGACGCTCTTGTTTCGCAATGCGAAGCTCTTGGGAAACCAATCGCCGCGGAGATGAAGAAATGGGGCGTCGACATCTTCGGCAAGCGAGACGGTGAGGTAGACCTAGTCTCGTTGGATAAATGCGAATCTCACGATTCTGGTATCGGTACTCCAGCAAGCCAGCGCTCTGATGAGGACAGCGATCTTCCTGCCGCTGCTGGGTTGCGCAAGACTCGATTCATCGGGCAGCCAGCAATCATGAGCAAGTCGTTAAAGATGAAGGACTATCAGATCGTCGGAATAAACTGGCTCGCCTTGCTCTTTGAAAAGGAGCTGAGCTGCATTTTGGCAGATGATATGGGTTTGGGTAAGACATGCCAGGTCATTGCGTTCCTAGCGCACCTGTATGAGAAAGGTATCAAAGGGCCTCATCTTGTCGTTGTTCCTTCATCTACGCTGGAGAACTGGCTCCGTGAATTCAAGAATTTCTGTCCCACACTCTCGGTTATGCCATACTATGCAGGACAGGCCGAACGAGCGGAAATCCGAGAGACAATTGAAGAGAACCTGGACAATATCAACGTCGTCATTACGACTTACACCATTGCGAAGGCCAAGGTTGATGCACACTTCCTCCGGAACCTAGACTTCTGTGTCTGTGTCTATGATGAAGGACACATGTTGAAGAGCAGCACATCGGTTCTCTATGAGAAACTGATTCGCATCCCGGCCCGTTTCAGACTTCTTCTGACCGGCACTCCGCTACAGAACAATCTCCAGGAATTAGCTTCGTTGTTAGGGTTTATCTTGCCCAAGGTTTTCAAGGAACGCAAGGACGATCTTCAGTACGTTTTCGCTAACAAGGCGAAGACCGTTGACGAGTCCCACTCCACGCTACTTTCAGCGCAGCGGATTGCCAGAGCTAAATCCATGCTCACGCCATTTGTACTGCGCAGGAAGAAGCACCAGGTCATCGATTTGCCTCCTAAAATTTCCCGTGTGGAGTATTGTGAGATGAACGCCATCCAGAAGGAGATCTATCAGCGTGAGAAAGAGGAGGTGCGGCAGCTCCTTGCCGATCGAGCAGCTGGGAAGAAAACCGGAAATAAGTCCGCGAACATCCTAATGAAACTCCGCCAAGCCGCCATTCATCCTCTCTTATATCGTCGCATTTATAATGATACCACACTGAGCCGCATGGCAAAGGCTTGCTTAAAGGAAGAGCAATGGTCAAAATCCGATCCCGATGTCATCTTTGAGGAATTGCAAGCTTACAACGACTTTGAATGCCATACTATGTGCACGACTTATCCGAACTCACTTGGGAAGTTTGCTCTGAAGAACAATGAATGGATGGAGTCGGGTAAAGTCGAGAAGCTCTGCCAACTGCTGAAGAAATTTAAGGAGAACGGCGATCGCACTTTGATCTTCTCTCAGTTTACCATGGTCATGGATATTCTAGAACTTGTTCTCGAGACCCTACATATGGGCTTCTTCAGACTAGACGGTCGCACAAACGTTGAAGATCGTCAATCGATCCTTGACGCCTTCCACGAAAAAGTTGATATCCCGGTGTTCCTTCTTTCCACGAAGGCTGGAGGTGCTGGTATAAACTTGGCTTGTGCAAACAAGGTCATCATATTCGACTCGAGCTTCAATCCTCAGGAAGACGTGCAAGCGGAGAATCGCGCGCACCGTGTCGGCCAAACACGGGAGGTCGAAGTGATCAGGCTTGTCACTCGGGATACCATCGAAGAACAGATCTACGCACTTGGCCAGACGAAGTTGGCGCTCGATCAAGCGGTCGCAGGCGACGACCCCGCTGACTCGAAGAAGCGAGAGGAGGCGGGAATGAAAGTCGTAGAGGATATGGTCATTGCGGATCTAGAAAAGGAAGAGAAGAAAACCTCTTGATGCTACTTCGCGTGTTTTTTTTTTCGATGAATAATTAATCGACAGCCGTCCGCCCTGCAGCAGATGACTTTTTTAATGTCTTAATCTCTCCGGGCCTTTTCTAGCGGCATGACTGTTTATTTGTTGTTATGGAGATGACTACTCCTGAATGACATAGATTTCTTCTGTTCTGGGAAGCTTGGAGATGTCTATCGACGGAGCTAAGGGTTATTTTGCCTGCGGGAATTAAGGTTTTTGTACCACCAAGTTTCAGCGCTCGGTTATTCTGTTATCCTACTATTTTTTGTCATGCTTTCCGCTTTCCCTTCCTCTTCGCTTCTCTGAAGAACAGAGATATGACGATGGCTTCAATGCCCTTTTTTTTTTTTAAAAAAAAAACGCTATATCAGAGCGTCATGTGCGTCATGTGCGCCTCAGGTTCTATTTAGCTTCGGCCATGTCTTGTTTCCTGTGGTGTGGTGAAGACACATTTCATGTGAATGAAGAAGATAATCCGCACCAGTATACCCTGTATCTGTGCGCGCATAATTGTCTGCTCATCATCATTTTCTGTCGTCCAGCACAGGATAGGATAGGTTATGCTGATTATATCCTGGACTCATATTATGAAGAAGTCTCTGGAATGGATGGATGATCTGGATGGATTTGAAATCCTGTTTTATTGGTTGCGTTGTGCTGGGCCCTACAGTAGTCGTGGCTGTTCTGGTTCTGTTCTGTGGTGCGCTTGCTGTGTTGTGTACAAGCGTTAATGTACATAATCAAAGTAATGGACCTGGGAAAAAAAAAATAAATAACTGGTGTTTATATGACCAGCCTGTTCTATAAGTCTGTGTGAACTCGGACTTTTCCGTCCACGTACATCTACTTAGATACAGATGCCCGTAAGCTCGATTCATCACGACTAGTCATCTCTAAGACCTACGGTACTTTTGGGTATGAATAATGATCATTAGTTGCGTTGGACGCAGAGGTTCTGCAGGTTCCCTGATTCCTTTTTTCTCAGCGTGGTCAGGAGATACATCATACTTGTCCTGGACATCGCTTGCCTGCTTGCTTTGCTGTCTATCGTATGGCACGACGTTCTCTGTCTGCTGGGTCTAGATGTCACCAAGGAGAGTTTTCCCACGATATAAGGGGAATTCCAGCAAAACTACGAGATGGCAGTGCGGTACCTATTCTGCCCAGGTATCGAAATTCGCCGGTAACGGGCTTTACTTAGGTAGGGTTCATCGTTCTGAAATCTTGGACGAATTGTTATTCTTTTTTGGAAAGAAAAAAAAAATTGGTATAGTAGCCAAGGTATATCTCTACATATCGCTCGTGGATTCTACGCACACGAGAATGAAAAAAAAAATGAACCAGCCGTCCAAAACATGAACACTGAGATATGCAACTCCGACCGCCATGCTATGCTATGCAGCAACCAGTTAATAGAAAGAGATGGAAAATGCAAACCCCAGGTATCGCCTAATCTACGTCATGAAGGAGGTATATGTATGTCCCGTTGCTGAAGAGGAAACACAAAGAGCGCTGGTTAGAAGGCCACTACGCGGGAATGCCGGCGCTCTGAGGCTGCGACGGAGCCGGTGCTGAGGCATCAATTTCAGTCTCAGGCTTTGGCTTCGTAGCGGGACTGGGTATCGAGTTGGTTCGGATCGGGCCGCCGCCGTTGCCGCCGTTGACGGCCGGGGAGCCTGGTTTCGATCTGGTCGCGCCGCCCGCAGCCCTAGCGGATTCGTTGTTCTCCATCGCATTCTGGACCGCCTGGCTAACAGCGTCACCGTCGTCGTTGTCGCCGCTAATGGCAGATCTGTTGGAGATATTCAGGATCTGGTCGACCTCCCGCGCAGCTGGCAGGAGATCATCGAACTTGAGGAGACGGCAGCAATCCGTGTAGTTCTTTGCGGTTTTGGCGTCTTTGAATTCCTTGTTTTTACCCGGGATGAGGATGTTGAGAAGGTACTTTGTGTTTCCAAATCGGTTCTCGACCTGCATGGCGGCCTCCAGGTAATCACGAACGACGTCTCGCCAGGGGAGCAGCCCACCCTCAGCCTGCGTACGGAAACACGAAGGGTTTGCCTCTGCAGCCGTGGCAATCATCGCGCCGTCGACACCATACTCCTCCATCAGAGCGAGCGCCTCGTCGCGGGAGGTCACGTCGCCGTTCATGACGCAAGCGACACCCGCGTTCCGACAGACGTTGGCAATCATTCGAAGTTGATCGCGAATGGCGCGCTCGCGGGGACGCATGGGAGTCGTGCGGCAATGGACCGTCAGCCCAGTGATTCCGGTCTTGCAGAGTCGCGTCACAAGATCTTCCGTCATCTCGGGCTTCTCGAGCAGCCGGATCTTGACCGAAATGCCGATCTGGTAAGGGTTCCCAACCTCGCGGACCAGGGCCTCCAGAATCGAACAGAGTTTGTCCGGAGTCCGTAGCAGCGCAGCACCCATTCCACCGCTCACGCTGAACGGTTTGGGACACCCAGAGTTGACATCAATTCCTGCGACATCGGCAGCCACAACCTTGGCTGCCTGCACGGCCAATTCCGGAGACGCCGTTCCAATCTGAAAGATCAGTTTCCCGCGTTCCCGCACGGGATCAATGCGGTATATAACTGACTCCTGGGTTGCTTTCTCGGCACGCCCTCCATTCGACGGCAGCCGGGTGTACTCGATCGTGCCGTTTCGAGGGTTAATGCGGCGTGTGGTGCCAATGATCGCGCGGTCCACCGTCTCAGGTCCCCAGACCAAGTCTGCGCCGTACTTTAGGGCAAGAAGACGCGATGGCAGCTCTCCTGAGCGCACCATCGGCGCCAGGACGACCTTGCCACGGTAGTCGACCCCGTTAGCGGGGATGGGGACGCGGGGTGGTGAGGCTGGCGAAGTCATCACGGAACGGAGGTATCGGAGGAATTTAAGCATAGCATCGAGCCCAATGTGTAGGATATGTTTCCTGGACAATGGTGCTCGGAATGGTAAAGGGCCCAAGACGGCAAGGTCCAAGGACGAGGCGATTAGATGTGGGCGGACATGGTGATCGCCGACATGAAATGTGAGGAAAAGTTCAAATCACGTGGCGATAACCCGATAAGTCAGAGTTTTATCACGTGATAGTGGCGAAAGGACCCACATACGGTCGAGAGAGCGTGTTTCATTGGTGGCCCTGTTGATATCAGATTGCCGCATCCCAAGGACAAAACCTGAGCAGCAAAGTGCCTGGTGTTCCATGAGGATAACCACCACCGCGATCTAGAGAAACTTATTCAAGGTGACTCCCAGTGGACTTTGCAGGAAATATATTTTGGATTCCTTGACGGTCGATTGATAATAGCACCTTCAGTGCTCGAATATAACACGGGCTTTGGGGATTAGGTGCTTCGCTCAAGACGTCTTCTTTTGTGGATGTTGTCGTCCCATCCATTAAAATACTACTCTCCTGCTGGCCACAGACATTCATCTGCAGATATTTCGCTATCAAATTCCCCAGTTGAAATCCTTGCGTTCGTATCCTGACCCTGGATACGAGCGGATGTACACGCATAGATCTAAGAGGAAATATAGTTCCCGCATATCACTGTAAGATATAGTAAGCTAATTCTGTTCCATGTCTTCAAGCAACTGTCAAAAGACCAGGAATATACTAGCACTTACATCTCTTTGTATTATGAGTTTGGCGGAACCATATCGAACGTTTGCCATCCTGCCCTTGCCACTGTTTGACAAGTGGACAGAGAATACTGTACCCTTTGTGACTGCACTTCACTCTTAACTTCTGCCTAATTTTTCCCCAGAATTAACGGATAGCATTGGGAGAATATCGTTCCGGAAGTGGGTAATGTCTCTCCTATCAGTTAGCATATTCCTTTTTACCAGACGAATAGAGTATGATGTTTTCAATGGACAAGCGTTGAGGTTGATATGAGACTGCAATAGATCATTTGAGCCGAAGTGAAAGATGCGCTTGAGAGGAGAGACGTCCTGGATGATAGACAAGTGGAGCAGCAATGGAACGCCTCGACACTGTGGCCCCAAGGTTCCAGTCAGGTACTTTTTGGCACCCCGCGTTCATGAGCAGCAGCCTGCCTGGATCTTGACAAGAATCCATTCTGGAAAATGATGTGTGCCGGTCTAGACGTATGATGGGGTACGAAACGGATACACTGTTTCCATGTATCAATGAAGCGACTAATGTCTTGCCGCAATCGAGTTGGGAGGACACGTAGCATGCATCTCCATGTTGTCGCAGACCAGATCCAAACAGTGTATGGCCAATGTACTGTACGAAAGGAATGCCCTAGAACAGCTTGTTACCTGGGTATCTGCATAGCAGAGCTGTGATCGATCCTCACGCGACAAATCGCACGAGTTGCTCCACAGTCGAACCTTACGAGCAGAACACGCGCTGTCAAGACATGTACGCCGTCGATATCCCGAGCGACACGACCATGGGTGGGTGGAGACGACGGGTCGACAGAAGACGGCGGGATCTCCTTTGCGCCGAGGGACGGCACGGAGCCCGGAGCAACTTAGGTACGACGAGAGGGACGAGATGCCTGCCGTCCGATCTGGAGCGCAACCCTTGGGAGCCGTTCACGAAGAGCCTGGTTGCTGTCTCTGCTACAGACCCGACAGACGCCGTCGAGCTCAGAGATCAGAGTCCGGAGACGCTGCTGCAAACCCGGTGGTGAGAAGCTGAGCACAGCCGAGCATCCAGGAACAGATACCTCGGACAGCACAGCTTTTCCCGCGTTGCAGGACCGACACCGCTTGTCTCTTGCCGACGACACCTGTAGATATAAAACCTCGTGGATAGACACAGGAAGAAGCAGACCTCTTTCCCATGTCCCCCGCTGCCACGACAGCTGCCCTGCTGCCGCATCTGCCCCCATTGGCGCCTCTGACCCGGCCGTTGAGTCGCTGCGCGCCCACCGCCTCTGCACGCCTCGCCCGCGCTCGCTCGTCGCTCCCGCGCACTCTAGCAACGCTGGCTCCCCCCACCGCCGCGACGTCCGCCAGACGCCCCTCCCCCTCCCCCTTCTCTTCTTCTCTCCCTCCTCCCTCCTCCTCCTCTCCCTCTGCTCCTGGCATTGACCGAGTGGCCTCCTCCACAACGTCGAACCGCGCTGCTCTGATCGCAAAGCACTTCTCCTCCTCCGCGACCCCGCCCTCTGCGCACACAAAACCCTCCGCCATGTCGTACTCCAAGACCCCCTCTGAATACACCGTCCGCAAGGTCGGCCAGCCAAACACCCTCGACTACCGGGTCTTCATTGAGAAGAATGGCTCGCCCATCTCCCCGTGGCACGACATCCCTCTCTACGCCAACGAGCAGCAGACCATCCTGAACATGATCGTCGAGATCCCCCGCTGGACCAACGCCAAGCAGGAGGTACGGACGAGCCTCCACAACACCGCCCCTCCGCGGTCTTCCCCCGTTCGTTTCTCCATGGATATCATTGCTGACGGCCTGTCCAGATCTCCAAGGAGGAGTTCCTCAACCCCATCAAGCAGGACACCAAGAAGGGCAAGCTCCGCTACGTGCGTAACTGCTTCCCTCACAAGGGTTACCTCTGGAACTACGGTGCCTTCCCTCGCGTAAGTCCACCCCAGTCTTGCCTTGAGATTATCCGTTTTCGATGGCTCATGGCTGACTTTTCCTAGACCTGGGAGGACCCCAACGTCGTCCACCCTGAGACCAAGGCCAAAGGTGACAACGACCCTCTGGACGTCTGCGAGATCGGCGAGCTCGTCGGCTACACCGGTCAGGTCAAGCAGGTCAAGGTGCTCGGTGTGATGGCCCTGCTGGACGAGGAGGAGACCGACTGGAAGGTCATTGTCATCGACGTCAACGACCCGTTGGCTCCTAAGCTCAACGACATTGAGGACGTTGAGCGTCACCTCCCCGGCCTTCTCCGTGCTACCAACGAGTGGTTCCGTATCTACAAGATCCCCGATGGCAAGCCCGAGAACCAGTTCGCCTTCTCCGGCGAGTGCAAGAACAAGAAGTGCGTTCCCTTTACCTTCGTTTACTTTGGCCGCCCTGTCTGCGATACTGACTTTCATTCTCTAGGTACGCCATGGAGGTCATCCGTGAGTGCCACGATGCCTGGGAGAAGCTCATGGCCGGCAAGACCCAGCGCGGAGAGATCAACCTGTAAGTTCCTCTGGCGCTACACCTTAAGAATATCACATTTTGGGGCAGCGATTCTAACATCTGCGACCAGTGCCAACGTCAGCAACGAGAACTCCCCTGACCGCGTTGACGAGAGCAAGCTCGCTACCATCCCCCCGGGCGAGAACCTTCCACCGGCCCCTATCGACGGCAGCGTCGACAAGTGGTTCTTCATCTCCGGTGCTGCCGTCTAAACATTTGGAGATTACACAAATTCCAGAAAAGCAAATACCCTCCGTTAGTCTTGTTATCCACAGACTAAAGGCGTCTGTCTCAACATTCTTCTGTTTCACTGTGCATCTGAACCACGCATTCTCGCGTACATACTTGGGTGTAAGGTGGCTCTGATGCACATGGGTTGCTGGAAAATAATACAAAAAATGTTAGATTTTTAATTCTCTTTGTCAGGTCCCGTGTTCTCTCACTGAAGAGGGCTACGGAGTAGTTCTGGCTCATTACCATCTAATATGGTAATGAATAGACGAAAAAAATACCGATTCCTAGTCGAAAATTAACCTACAACCTCTGTATGCAGATGCTAGTAGATGGCAGAAAGAAACAAAATCTAGAGTATGCTTAGAGATGGAGAAAAGTCAAATGACAGAGCTGTAATCTATGTCGGCCATTATTCGGCTGTAGAAATGGTAGATATACACAGAAGAAAAAGTACATGGCGTGGATCTCGTTAGATAGCTCCTTTATCCTCCATCGCACCCGTTTCGCAATCGTAGTGTCGAACACTTCCAGCAGCCCGACTGGTCCCATCAGCATGGCCTGGTCTTCGACAGGCATCCTTCTCACAATTTCGGTTCGCAATTGGTAGACGTCCCTTGAGCCTCAACAGGAACGTCCCCCCCAAACCTCCGGGTGCTAGAATTCCCTTCCTTCCTCATTATTTCCTCACTCCCCGATCTCATATCCTCACAGTCGACAGTCGTCGAAAAGAACCTCCCGCACGACGCCGTAAGCAAGAAGAGAGAAGAAGCCTTTCTTTTCACCCATAATCCAACCATCAAAGCATGAAAAAAGAAGACCAATCTGATGTAATTTCTCAGTTCCCCTTCAAGCTCTCCTCCCTCTCCACGCCGCGCCCCACGCGCGCCACCTCCTCGATGACGTCCCCGATCTTCATCTTCCGCTTGCCGACCTCGAGCCGGATCTCCTTGCCGCCCTTGAACGTCACCGTCATCTCGGGCAGCTGCGTCGAGTGGCGCGGCAGCTGCGTCACCTGGATGTCGATGTGCGCGGCGCTGTTGGCGGGCGCGGTGGTGGGGTTCTGCAGCAGGGTGAGGAAGAGCCGGCAGGGGCGGGAGAGGCGCGAGAAGGGGTTGAAGGTCGTTTTGAAGTGGGTAATGGTTTGGACGGGGATTGTCATTTTGGACTTTGTCTTTAGTTTTATCTAGGTAGGCTGGAGGCTGGGTGGTTTGTACTGTAGGTTTGTGGAGGGGTTTTTGGAGGAGTTGGTTGTTGGTCTGTGAGCGGGCGGGGAAGGAAAGTGGGATTGAGGATTTAAGTTCTGTCTGTCTACTAAGTCAGTCTCTATTGATTGTGCTTGGAGATGTTTCTATGGGAATTGAGGCTGGGATGTACTACTCTATGTGTTCTGCGGGCGGAGTAACTTACCTGGACTTGATCAAGTCAGATGAATGATTGCGCGCTGACCGCTCGACGAATTGGTGAGGGGAAGGAGAAGATGGCCCCGTAGTCTGCCCGTCGCTTTGATCCAAATTCTCAATTCAGTAGTAATTCAATTCAACATCCCTCGCGACAACCGCTCGCTCCGCGGAAGTTCGGTCCAGGGAACTTTTTTCGGGATGGGAGATGGGGTGTTTGTTGGTGTTGCAAACATGCCCGCCAAAACAGGTAGCTGCTGTATGACGGTACAGTACGGTACGGAGTTGCAGCCCCCCGATGACGCTTATGGACAGCTTCGTGGCAGCTGGAGCTCAGCTCGATTTACTCCGCACAGAGGGAGGATATTTAATATGTGAAGCAGATACCTTTTTTTCCCTTTTGGTCTGACCCCTGATGGCCATTTTCTGTTTTTTGATTTTTAAATAAAATCTATTAGCTCCGCTACGGCACCTAGTCAATTTGCGTCCGCCGTTCGCTCTCCCTCTACGGAGTAAAATCAGCCTTTGAGCTTGAACAACCCATACAACAATAATAATGTCCTCAACATTGGCTCTACAGACACGCCTTAAGGAGCTCTCCACGGCTCTGGCCCAGATCCACCCGCTTGTCCACCGATTGCGAAACTTCACCACCGCCATTGGCCAGGGCGATGAGGCCCGTCTGGAGCTCGGGGCGGAGATCCACGCCCGCCTGAAGGAGGCGGAGGAGGAGATGGAGCTACTCAAGGTCGAGGTCGAGGCGCTGGAGACGACGGGTGCGGGCGGTAGGAGGAAGGGGGGCGCGGATTCTGCCGAGAAAGATGCGGAGCGGGAAAGGGTGGTCGGACTTGCGGCGAGACTGGCGGAGGATCTGAAGAGGTGAGTGGGTTCTGATCGTAGATCAATTGGTATATTATAGAATGCACATGTTCTAACTATTGTTGCTGTTGTTGCAATCAGAACGAGGGGCGAATTTCGAAACGCGCAGTTACAGGCGAAGCGCAATGCGGAGAATGCGAAACGGAAGGAGAGGGAGCTGTTGCTCTCGCGACCGAGATCGATTGACGGTCGAATGAAATCGCCTGAGAGACTCACGCATGACGATATCGTCGTGAGCGCCTCGAGCGATGTCACTGCTGCGCTGAGGAGGACGCATCAGCTGATGCAGGCGGAGCTCTCGAGGAGTCAGTTCGCGCAACAGACGTTAGGTTGGTCTTCCCCTAGTTGATCTGTGTCCTGGAGATGTCCATGGGTCCTTATTAATGGTGATTCCCAGAGCAATCGACCGCTGCCCTCTCTTCCCTATCCGAATCCTACAGCAACCTCGATACCCTCCTGTCTTCGTCCCGCACCCTTGTCAACTCCCTCCTCCGTTCTCAGAAGTCAGATACATGGTACTTGGAGACGGCATTCTACATCCTAGTGGGCACTATAGCATGGCTTCTTTTTCGCCGGATATTATACTATCCGCTCTGGTTACTTGTCTGGATACCCATTAAACTGGTTTACAGATTGACTCTGGTGATGATGAGCGCGGCAGGCATCCCAGGTGCTGCGCTAGAACTCGCACAGCTCTCCTCGTCTTCTTCTGCATTAAGCAGTAGCGCCACGAGCGCAATACCGACCATCTTTCCCGGAGAGCCCCTCGTCACTGGAACTGGCCAGTACGAAGAACCCAGCCCCCCGGTGCAATCAGACAACGAAACCATGATTGAGCAGATTGGGAGGATCGCAGAGGAGAGCACGAAACAACAGGAACCTACAGCCAGCTATGAAGGGACCAATGTCGATGATATAACGCCGGAAGAGAGGAAGAGGCAGGAGGAGATGCCTCGGAATCCGAAGAAGAGGATGTATGAAGAGGAGTGGAAGGACGAGCTATAGAGAGGCCCTACGATTTTATGTAATTTTGTTTATTTAATGATGCACTCGAGCTATGAAGATCTTGATACCACATTAAAAACTGCAGATTAGATAGATGCGGAAACTATGCACTGTAGACGTCGCGGAGATCAAGATGTCTTGGCGTTCCGTAGAGGGTGTTAAGTGGTTTCGCGTATCACGTGTAGACGCGTCTCCGGATCGACTTCAACGCCAACTTCGGAAGTCCTGCGCGACATCCATTTGCTGCTCTCGACTCGTCTAGATAAAAAAAAATACTTTTATTATCACGAGTCGAAGTCGTCCTCAAACCAGATCCCAGAAATACAGCCAGAAATGGCAGCCAATTTCTTCAACAACAAAGCACGCGCCGCGGCCGCCGCGGCCGCCGCCAGCAGCGCGAAGCAGAAGCCTTCAGATAGCAAGGAGGACCAGACGCGACTGCAGCCTTGGGTTGAGAAATAGTACGAAAGTGACCTGGTATCTTTGTTTCTGAAACTCCAGCTGACTTTGTGCGAACAGTCGACCCAAGTCCCTTGACGATGTCGCGGCGCAAGACCATACCGTGAGCGTCCTTCAGAGGACATTGCAAGCCTCGAATCTTCCGCACATGCTCTTTTACGGCCCTCCTGGGACTGGTAAAACCTCTACTATCCTCGCACTTGCGAAATCCCTCTTTGGTCCCGCCCTCTACCGCTCCCGGATCCTAGAGCTGAACGCCTCCGACGAGCGTGGTATCACCATTGTTCGCGAAAAGATCAAGGACTTCGCCAGGGCCCAGCTCTCCCAGCCCTCAGGAATCGACTCTGAATACCGCTCGAAATATCCCTGTCCTCCATTCAAGATCATCATCCTCGACGAAGCAGACAGCATGACCCAGGACGCGCAGTCCGCCCTCCGCCGCACCATGGAACAATACAGCCGCATCACCCGGTTCTGTCTCGTGTGCAACTACGTGACAAGGATCATCGAGCCGCTGGCGAGTCGGTGCAGCAAATTCCGCTTCAAGGCCCTCGACGGCGTCGCGGCGGCCGATCGACTCGAGGAGATTGCCAGGGCGGAGAGCCTGAGGCTGGAAGACGGTGTCATCGACAAGCTGATCAAATGCAGTGAGGGCGATCTTCGACGGGCGATTACTTACATGCAGAGTGCGGCGAGGCTGGTAGGGGCGAAGGGCGCCTCTGGCGGTGGTAAAAAGGATGGGGATGACGACGCGGAGATGGTCGACGCGGACAGCTCCGAGGTCATCACGGTGAGGATGGTAGAGGAGATTGCCGGTGTGGTTCCGGAGAGCATCCTGGACAGGTTGGTCCAGGCCATGCAGCCCAAGAAGATCGGCTCCGCGTATGAAGCCATCGCTGCTGTGGTCACGGATATTGTGGCTGATGGGTGGAGTGCGACGCAACTTCTGAGTCAGGTATGTTTCTCATCACTATTTTTTTATTTTTTGTGGAAACGTGAGCAGAGACTAAGAGCCTACTAGCTATACCGGAGAATCGTCTTCAATGACGCCATTCCGGACATTCAGAAGAACAAGATCGTCATGGTCTTTTCGGAAATGGATAAGAGGCTTGTCGACGGCTCGGATGAACACCTTTCTATCCTTGACATGGCGCTGAGGATCTCGGGGATCTTGGGTGGAGGATCTTAGTCACAACAAGGAAGGACACTATGAACCATGATAAAAATGTGTAATACTTTTCCAGCGTCACGCTATGAGGCATGAAGAAATACACTCGCGGGCGAGTGGAAGGGCCTGATTATGGGCATTTCTAGTGGCATGATGAGCCGCACCGTTGTCTGTGTACTTGTTCCACCATCAATGCCTCCGGTCTCCCATCGACTCTACGGCATCACAACACAGACGTGCACGGGGGTCAAGTCCACGAGCGAATATTCATGACTATTTGAACTGTGACAACGTCGAATTTCCAACGAACGTCTCGAATGTTCTTTCATAGCCATCGAAGATTACGATAAGGACATTGCAAACTGTCCGGCCCGGAGAAGATCATTGGGGATTACAAAACCGCCGGCTGTCGAAAGTGATGTCATGTATTATATATTGTTTGCCTTGAGGGTCCATGGATATCCTAGCTAGAATCAGTCCAAGTCGATCTGCGAGGAATAATATATTAAGATATACAACTGTCCGTCTCTTTTCTCCTTAGTTATTAAAGCGTAAGGAGCTACAAGCCATGTATGTACAGTAGTACCCAGTGCCTCGACTACGCAAAGGCTTAGAAATGTATACCTCCTTATCTCTATATCGAAGTATCTGCTCTCTTCAAAATTTAAGCTTCGGTGTCTTTTTTTTTTAAATTTTAATGATCGGTGCAGTAAGTACGTTTATGGATACCCATCTCCAAATAGTGAATCCGCACTCAGATGGAACGCAGGAGAAGAGGTACGGCCCTTTTGTTTTTTGTTGGAATTGACGTATTGCTTGCTGATCCTAGTTACATGACCGAATACCAAATAGCACGAAATCAAATAGTTTCTGAAAAGAACCGAAAGCTCCAGTTTGCGTGGTGTTGGGGGTTGCCGCGGGGGATTGGGGGTGGGGGGGAGGGGGGAAACCACTTGCGTAAGTGTCAGTGCTCAGAAGATAAGTACTAGTCAAGAGACCAGTTGCTAATTATTCACAGCTCAGGGACTTGGGTGGAAAGGGGTGGAGGGAATTGGGAAGGTTGAAGGAATTATTCCTTTTCCGTTTTTCAACAATTTATCGAAGGGACTCTTGGAGACCTTGGGTAGTGTTATAGCCGGAGTTGGCATAAAGGAGGGGTATGTCATATTGAGGTCACGTGACAATGGATCAAAATGATCCATCTGCCATCTTGATCCAGCGAGCCCTATGATCCAACACCCAGAATGATCCAAACAACCCATTGATCCAGGCAGACAGGCGTGTATATAATGACGCTCCTTTCAGATAGATTTCGACCCTCGTGGTCGACTCACGCAGCAACCCAACATATAGGTTTTGCTAGTAACACAGGTCTATTCTTACTTTTATATTGCTCACCCCCTTGTTTCTTGTCTTCAAGATAAACCAACGGCCCTATTAGGTCTAGTTATCTAGGCCTGTCGTTACAGGTAGTCCATTGCAGCAAGAAGACAAATCTTTAAGCAGTATCAGTTCATTCAGATCAAGGGATTTTGTTTTGATTAGGAAGAATTCAGACCGATGATGATATGCTTCTTGGAAATATCTTGGAAATATCGGTTGAGGAATCTTTGTTGCTTTTATCCCCCTGAGGTTGAGAGCTGAAATTGAACAATTTCATTCACATCCTGCTTTGCTTAGGTATGTTGCTCGGGAGTAACTAGTACTTCTGTAGATGCCTTTAGCGAGTCCGGGGAAGTCTAGGAGTCGGCCCGAGGAAACTCCGCCGATCACGACCGCTCTGGCGACGGCGAAGGTTGACAGCTTGAGCACACGACGTTAGTTTCTGGAGATCAACCCCATAAGTTCGCGGTCGCAACTCTCTTGACTTGGCCTGCTGTTGCAGTCTCAGCCGTCATTGTTCACCTGCCAATCTTGATGCCGTCCACGTCCTCATGACCCCTCTATGACAACTCCAGATGTCTTCCGTGATGCTGAACATATCGCTGACGTCTCCGAGATACCGGACGAGAACGACGACCACAACGTCGCTCTTACCGATCAGCGTGCTGATGCGACGCGTAACGAACGCAGGAGAAAAGCACAGTCGGCAGCAAAGACTGCATACATTGACCGCCTACTGCGCGACCTCGATATCATGATATACTGCGAGCTCTCCGCGCTATATTACATGGAGTGGGTCTCTCTACATCTGTATATCTCCCTATGTAGCGTTGCGCGGCCTGCTGACCGGTGTCTTTCGATCACAACAGCTGTTCCCTTATTTCGTTCGCCACTCGTGCCATTGTTCAGCTGATATTCTTTACCCCCAAAGCGCCTCCGTTCGAACCGACGCGGAACCAGCCGTTTATCGGTGCCATATTCGGTAGCAACCTCTTCTGTATGCTTCTCCATATTATGTTTGCGCGTCCCGAAGCGGGGGAAGAGACGAGGGGCTATCTGCATGGAGGGCTTTTCATCGACTTCATCGGCCAGAAGGGCCCCGTGTCAAAGTTCCGACTGTTGATGTTTGACGTGCTGGTCATGATGTTGCATTTCATAATGTTGGGACTCGTGCTGGAGCGCGTAAAGACGGGCAGCTCGTCTAGTGCTGTAACATCTACGCAGTCAGAAGAGCCTACTGTAAATCAGGATCATGATTCTGAAGAGAGAGGTGTTCTGCGACGAAACCGGAGAGCAAGATCGAGACGGGCAGCGGGTGATGAGCTCGAGCTTGATGATCTCACTCCCAATAATCCACCTGCCAGCATAGGTGATACCTCAGAATGGACGGAGCTTCTCGCGGAGCCTTCTGAGAGTTCTCAAGGACCACGTTCAAAGGACCGTCATCCCTTGGACACGTTTATGACGGGGGAGGCTGTGATCATGGACATGAGTCTCGTCGATACGATCCGAGATCAGTGGCGCTATGATCCCTCCACTAGGTCCAGACAATCATCGAACTATGTTCCCTCGAACGAGACCGCGACCTTCCTAAGAGAAAGGTTCGGACTCCAAGTTGCGCCCGATGGGCGTGTGGTGCGAGTAGATCGATAGCTCTTTCCTTGTCACTATTCTTATGTGGATTATGCATATACGGCGTTTTCTACTTGGGGAGTTTTGGCACGGAATTGGTTTGTACATGGGACGAGGTACTTATTTACGTTTAATAATATTAAAATTTCCGTCTCTGCTTCTTCCTTGTCAAGCAGAGACGCGGCAATTGTACCCACTAACAGCAGGGACTCCTTCTCAGTATTCTCCTAATTCAATTTCAAAGGATGACATGGACACCGAACACCTATATCATCCCATGTAGGACCAAAGGAGCTCCAGCCCGAGCTTCCAATGCCTACTCCAACCTCGAGAGTCTGGAGGCCCCCCTTGTTTCTTTTTATCCGCTTAGTCGTGTGAAAGCAGATTTATTTGATCCTATGGCATATATGCTTCCAGGGCAGAACCTCTATGCCTGCATATGAACCTATTCCCGCGCCGTAGTGGAGATAAACATGCCCGCAGAGAAGGGATAAACATGGCCAGTCGTCATATTATACAAGCTCCCTCACCCTCCAACGGAAAGAAATAGAAGCCTTCGCACACTCTCATGCTGTCGGAGGTTTCCCGTCTCCCTCTCCTCCTTCCTCCTTAGGCTTGACCCTCCGGTCCAGAATCTCATCCACGATGCCCAACTCCAGCGCCTCCTGGGCACCCATGAAGTAGTCGCGCTCCATCAATTTCTCGATCTCCTCAAGTGTTAGCTTCTTCTTGCCAGTCATATGGCGCATGTAGATCTGGTTCAGCTGGTTCCGGACACGCAGGATCTCCTTGGCGTGGATCGCGATATCGCTCGCCTGTCCGAAATACCCTCCCGATGGCTGGTGGATCATTATCGACGAGTGTGGGAGGCAGTAGCGCTTTCCCGGGTGTCCTCCGCACAGGAGAAGAGAGCCCATAGATGCAGCCTGTCCGACGCAGATTGTGCTGACGGGGGAAGCGATATAGGTCATTGTGTCGTAAATTGCAAGACCTGGAAAGAAAAGGAATTGTCAGCTCACACAGCGGGAGGCTACTTCGAAGAGCAGCGATATCACGAACCGGCCGTCACGGAACCACCGGGAGAATTGATGTACAGGTGAATCGGCTTCTCCGGGTTATCGGCCTCGAGGAAGAGAAGCTGTGCCACGACAGAAGCGGAAACCGTCTCATCGACTTCGCCATTCAGACATATTATCCGTTCCTGATGAGCACCAGATGTCAGCAATTTGCCGACCGAGCATTGCATCAACGCCTGGATCTTCAAGCTCACCTTGAGCAATCGTGAGAAGATATCATCTGGTACGAGTCAGCTTCAACGCTTGTTCCGTACTGGACGCAGGGCAGTTTTTTTGGACGCATACATGTGTGCCAGCCACCTCCCTATAAAGTCAGTCAATCGCGATCTGTGAGAATTCCGAATCGTACAGCGCAACATACCACTGTCTCAGTCACAAAGGGCGTCGGGGTCCAACCCCGCGGTGGAACAAGACCGGAGGATAACGAAGGCGTCGAGCTCGCAAAGGTCCTCAACGGAGCCGCCTGAAAGGAAGTGCGGCGAAGCACCTCCCCGAGGCGCTGCAGAGGGCGCATCGCATTCATCATGGATGGCGAAAGTCTGAATTGGAAGGTTCAACGAGAAGCCTGAGGTAGAGATCGGCGCCTCGGACAGAGCAAGCCCAGATCGGCCTGTCAGGATGCCAAGACCGTGCGCAAAGGAGCTCCAGCTTTAAGGCTGGTGCATCTTAAGTACCCCGGACGCCGCCGTCAACAACTCGAACTTCTACGCGGACTCTGGCGCCCGACCTCGTATCTTTTTGTCGTCTCTTCCCAATCACCTGTCGTCACTGAAAGAGCACTTATTGAGGACTCCTCTTACCGTTGGGAGAAATTTAGGCGGCATACGAGCGATCGGGGGTCGCCCACAGTTGAGAACAAAGAACCAATAAGCAGCGCTCACAATGGACAGAATACTTCCAAGTTCTCTAGCTACTCAGCTAGCCAAAATGCTGATTACCAGATTGAACTACGCTTGCATGTGACGGGACTGTCGATGATCACCCGGTTTATCCGCAATTGACGGCATATCACCGTGGGAGATGGCGACGGGTAGCACCCACGGAGTAACGCTCGGCTGTATACATACCAACTTCTCAACCTTCCCCAGCCAGCCTCTTTTCATAGTCATGGATAGCCGCGATCTTCTCTGCACTCGCGCTCATGGGGTCGAATCTGTATTTCAACCATTCCGCGGCCAGTTGCTTAGCCAGCTCGACACCTATCACTTTCTGGCCGAAGCACAGGACCTGCGCGTTGTTGCTCAGGACGGACCTTTCGACACTGAAAGGATCGTGGGCGGTCACGGCTCGGATACCAGGCACCTTATTTGCGGAGATGGCGACTCCCATGCCGGTGCCACAGATCAAGAGTGCGCGATCAACCGTTCCGGCCTTGACCAGGAGAGCTGCTTGTACGGCGGGATGGGGATACGCCGTCTTGTCCTCCGGCGAGTTTACGCCAACGTCTGTGATCGAGGCAACTAGGGTGTTCATCTCGAGATGCTTCTTTACGGCCTCTTTGTACTCGTGGCCAGCTTCGTCGCAGGCCATCGCGATCTTAAGTGGAATCACGTTTGTCGTGGTCATTGCGTCGAGATAATATGCGTGGTCCTGTCGACGATTCCGTTTGTCGAGAACAAGACAGTCGCTACATTTTATGTCTCACCGGCTTTTGTGACGAACTTGAAAATCAGGATGAACCGAGAATCGCGGGAGCTTATCTCTATCATTCGAGCTCGAGGGACATTGCTTACTCGATCTGCTGACGATATTCAGACGTCATAACCCTAGATCAGATATGTTCAACAAGAAAGATAACAGAGGCTCCACATCTTATTGCACCACTCCACATTGGTTTTCTGGGGTTGCCACGGCAGATTCTCTTTTCGACCACTGAATAGCATTCTCTGTGGCTACCTCGTGGCTGTATTTCGTACTCGAGGGTTCTCGCTAAACATCTGTGGCGTCACGGAACTGAGTCCATCAATGAAGTTGGCCAACGCTGGTCAGGGAACCGTGGAGCTTCAAGGATTGAAACAGAGTTAGGTCGCTACAATGAGGGGAAACCCCAAACAGCCGTCTCCATGTTCCGACTGTCACTACCAAGGGTCTTGTCTGGGGATATAGAGTGCTACACCCACCTATTAACATTGTGAGAAGAGAGATATTTTCTTTTTTTTTCGATACATCTGCCGTTTTCTAGGTCTGATAGGTCCATTAATATTTCCGTGGGGAGATTCCTGGGTTTGTGAAACTTAATCTTGAGTGACTGCAAGGTCTATATGGGGTCCGACAGGAATGCGAATTACCAAAACGGAAGAAAGCCGCAAACGTACTTTCCCAAGAGACATAAGCGCTTCAACACCCCAGTTCCCCTATGAAAAATGTCTCAGACAGCTGAAATACCAGATATGACTGCAACCAGTGGCCTTTGCCTCTTTCTGTATCAAGCGGCATTTCCAGCCAACAAAATGTTACTCTCAGCTTCCAGTAAGAATTTTTTTTCTTGAAAATTATCAGCCATCAGTTGGCTCACTTGTCGTTAACGCAATGGGATATACTTTCGAAAAGACAGTTCAGCCTCCAACGTTGACCCAGCCGGCGGTCAAGAAGCTCGTAGAGCGATACTATGTACTGGCAGAACAGACGATCCGGGCGAATTCGCCGCTCGGATGGTAGTAGACGATGAATAGAAGCCCAAGGTTGAGCCTCTCTCAGGTTTACACCGTATGTGCTGCACCTACCTTTGGCATTGCCTTGACAGTTTGGGTTCCCGGAGCCGGCTGGAGATGATTCGCACAAACCAGGATACTGTAGTGCTGGAGGCGGCTATGAGGGAAAGTTGAATGGCCTGGAGGCCTTCCCTGCTACATATCCAGCCAGCAAATAGATCCCCTTGTGAAATTTCCTCGTTAATTTAGGAAAGGAAATTAACAGCAATGTCCCCCTTGCAGTGCTCCTATTTTCAAAGAGAGGGCATTATTATGGTTACTCGGGCCATTGCATAGTCTTCGAGTAACTCATCTTCAACACAACTGATTATGCTCTTCATCAGTCCAACTGGAAAAAAAAACTCTTAACTTCTGGCTTGGTAGGGCTCCCCGGCGGTACGACAGGGATAATCCTGTTGGTCTACGTACGAAGTAGATAATAATAAATGTGGAGTTGGGAGTTTTATGTATGTCCGCAGGCGGGCTCCAGTGGACTGGATGGAGGTAACGGAGCTAGTCCCGAAACAGTTAGTATCCTGATCCACCCGGTCCACTCTGGGCAGCGCTGGAGATCTCCAAAAAATCGTGAACTTTTTGCATGCGACGGCAACTGTAGATGCGGTAGCCGCCGCCGATCGAGCGCTGTTTCTTGAAATCATGGGATGTCCGCACCAGCGTCTCCCATACGCATCATGGCGTCTCCAGGTCTTTCGCCAAATCTTTCTACCTGCGACTGAACTTCGTGCCGCGAACACTTGTCGCCGAAACTATTCGAGCACCCGGAATACGGAACAGAAGCAAGACGAGCCAGACAGACATGCTGAATCTACCCGGCAAGACAAACCTGAAGAGACAACTCGGAATGATTCTGCATCGGACACCACGCGCCCGTCCCAGCGACTCCCTCAGTCCCCTCTTATCACGAAACCCAGGAACCCGCAGGGAAAGGCCCGCAAGAGGCCCGCGACGCCAGAGGAGATCGACCGACTGAGACGCAACCCATGGGCCATCGCATTGGCGTCTCCTCCGCGGATGTGTTCCGCAACGAACACGAGAATTCCCAGGGCGTTTCTGGGAGACTGGGGGCTGGTCCGCCGTCCGGACTCGGACACGCTCTGGTTCATGCCGATCGGGCTTCTGAAAGACGAGCTCAAAGCCGCGGAGGCGGCGCAAAAGGCTGAGTCTGAAGATGAGTCGATCGGGAAGGCTGTTTCTGAAGGTGATACCGCCACCACCGACTCGAAGAACAAGAACAGGAACAAGCAGAACCGCCCCCTCCGTCTCCTCACCCTCCGCCTCCTCGACCGTCTCCTCCTGCTCAAAGAGCTGACGGGCCAATTTGTCGGCTCGAAGAAGGCGCGCATCGCAAAGATCATCCCCTTCCGGTGGAAGTACCCGCTGGGTCCGGTCACGGGCCGCGAGGAGAAGAACATGGTCTGGCGCGAGGACATGCCGAGCTTCGTGCTGAAGCACATGCGCAAGGAGGCGGTGAAGCAGCTGACGAAGGCCTGCTGGCAGGATAAGAATGTAAACACGGCTGATGGCGTGTGGAGGGTTATCGAACTCCGCGAGGCCAACGAGGCCGCGCTGGTCGAGGGCTTGAAGGGGATGCAGGAGTTGGAGAACATGGAGTGGGGTGGGGTGTTGATCATGGGGCCTGAGAAGGCTCCGAATACACCCTCTTCTTCCAGCCCATCTGCTGAAACGGGCGGAGAGACGAGCAACGTCTCCGACGAGACGTCAACTGAGGACCCTTCATCGCTGGATCCACAGAGACGACAACCGCACCCAGACTCCTGCTCCTTCGCCTCCCCCTTCCCGGACTACGTCACGCTCCCGCAGCGCGGGAGAAAAGTCCCCGTGTTCGACCTCACTGTGCTCCTCTCCGAGGCCGATCGAGAGGAGCTCCGAAGACGACACCCCCGGTTCCAGCATAACGCCCTGTACTTCCGACCCGGCGGGTTCGTCACCGTCGAGCCGATGCTGGCGCTGTGGAGGCTGAAGGGGTTCGTCATGCACGATGAGGAGTTCCTGGCGCAGGAACAGAGCCTGGATGGCTAGATAGATACCTGACATGTACAGACATGCATACTGTACAGTAGTTATATGGAAGGGTCATGTCACGACTAGCTGTGCAATTTGTATATTAATGAAAAAAAAAGGAAAGGTTATGATTTAGTCTTGAACCAGAGAACTATAAATTTATAGACAGGATCTGTGGGATACCGAACCTAGGTCTATCTATATGTCTGCACCGTTCCGGAGTCTGGGTCGCCTACACACTGCTGGATGGCGCAATTTCAACGCTTTTTTTTTGACCTTCCAAATATTAGTTCTATGCTGCCGTTTCTGTCCATATTCAACAAAAGTAAATATGAAAAGCCATCATCAGAAGAAGCCAGCGCTATATTCAGATCTATCGTCTACCTAGGTATGTACACTGGAATTCCCAAGCTCTAGCATTCCCACCTGTCTATGTAGAGAGGGTAATATCCCCCCCTTTTACATCCTCAATTTCTCTTCAATTCAACTCAACGTAAATCTCCTCTCAGGAGATCCGACAATTTATCAACGTAAGCCAGCGGCCGCACGTCACCATGCAGCACATCATCCTTCGTGCTGACACCCGTCAGAACGGCCAACGTGCCCCCGAGCTTCCCCTCGATCCCGAACCGAATGTCGGTGTTGACCCGGTCCCCGACCATGCACGCGCGGCTGCGGTCGAACTTGAACTTGCCCTCGATCGCGTCCATCATCGCCTGGCTCGGTTTGCCGAGGATGACGGGCTCCGTGCCCAGCATCATCCGCAGCGGAGCGCTGATGGAGCCCGCGCCGGGGAAGAAGGTCCCCGAGTTGGGCAGGGTGCTGTCGGTGTTGGTCGCGAGGAAGACGGCGCCGCGGCGGATGTAGTGGTACGCGAGCGCCAGCTTCAGGTAGTTGATGTGGAAGTCGAGGCCGACGAGGACGACGCCGACCTCCGGGTCCAGGAGGGTCGGGTCGCCCGCGGCGATCCGGCTGTAGTCGTCTGGCTGCAGGTCACGGCGGTAGGCGGGATCGGTGCCGCCGACGACGGGGATGTTCTCCGACCGGAGTTCCTGCTCGATGCCCGTCTCGCCGAGGACGAAGACCTTGCGCTTGTTCTCGGGGAGCTTGAGGATGCGGGAGATGTATATCGCGGAGCTGTATGACGAGGAGAATATCTCGTCCTGTTATTTCTGTCAGTTTCCGGCATCAAGTCGAGGATTTCCATATCAAAGGAAAGGACAACATACCACCGAGCTCGGAAGTCCCATGCCCTCCAGCTTCTTCTTATAGTCCGCCCGCGACTTAGTGCTGTTGTTCGTGACGAAGACGACCTGTTTCCCTGTGCACACACAAGTCAACATCCACTCAATCTCTCCGTAACTATAGTGCAAACCCGCAACTGACAGGAGTGGAAATTATTATATACCTTTATTCCTCAACATCTCCAACGTCTCGACCGTCCCCGGAAAGATATGATCGCCGGACCATAGCACGCCTATCTCAACCGTTGTCTTAGCATGCGTTGTGAAGAGGATATCCCAAGTATGAATATTTGTATGCGGAAATAATAGATTGAAACATTGACGTAGTCGGAGCTAGTGTGAGGGGCAGGGTGACAGACCATCGCAGTCGAAAAGGAAGACCTAACGAATATCTCCAAGTCAGCTAAGCCGCAGAAGATTAAAAAGCGCAACAGTAAGAGCAAAGGCAAGACCAGTCAGCAGGCAAAGATGGTCCGGGAATGCTGCAGTTTCAACATACATCGAACTTATCTAGAAACTCCTTGATCGCGACGCCATCTCCGGACAGATAGCGGGGTGTGATGGTGCTCATGGCACGATATGCTTAAGCAATTCAAGACGGGATGTAAGGTTACACGGAGTTTATGGTATCTAAGTAATTACAAAGAAACAGAGAGAAAGAAAGAAAAAGACTACTGTCTATACTCACTTAAATTTGAAACGAATGTCGATATCCAGGAGAGGGACCAGCCTCACTTCTGCGGGGAAAGACAATTTCGGACTCTGTGGCGGCGGGGCAGGCTCCGTGCACGTGATATCGGGAATGTTCCGATAGGTCACAGTTCACGTGAATATAGAGCATGTAAGGCTCTCACAATTCTCGATTATGAGTGTTGCATCTTTTGTATTAAATAGTATTAATATGGAAGGTTTAGGGCTGCAATGAAGCCTAGTTTGAGGAATCGTCTGGAGAAGTGGTTGTTATTATAGTAACAAGAGATATGTCAGGAAAACGCAGTCTCTCAGACGTTCCGAAAAGAATGTTTCCGAGTTGCTCTACTGTATGCACTAGCAGACTGTCATCAAATTTCGAATGGATGACTATGGAGCCTGCTGGATTTAGCGAAATGAGAGCTGTGTGATAAGTCGCTGACCGGAATTGGTGCCCGATGGCAGACAAAAGCTCTAGAAGCCCGAATCCACTTTGCAACATAACGGGGCCATCACTCAACATGCTCTGCCATGGCCTCCTCATCCTTGCAACACTCGTGCTGCTCGATGGTGCCTGTTGCTCGCCTCTCCCCGACAAGTGCAGGACTCACGCCTTCTAAACGTAGTCTTTCCAAGTTCATGGCGGCCTCTGCCTCCTCTTGTCTTTCCTCCTGCGACATCTCGGGCCCAAATAACAGGAATAACAGCATATATGCCCAAAAAGCGCCTATGAATATGGCGATGACCCTACCGTAGTCGAACCGTTTTGTGCCGTCTGGGTTTGGGGTCAGAGGATACCGCTCGCCGATGACAGCCTGGATCGTCGCAGACGCAGACGAAGCAAGGTTCCCAAATTGTTATGTCAACCCGACCATGAGGGAGCGGAGGACCTTCAGGCAGAGCTCCTGCAGATGGATTGGAATGGGCCCCCAGACACCGCCAACAAAGAACTGCTGGAAGAACGCACTCGCCACCAGGGACATGCTTCGCGGTAGCATGTACGTCGGGATGATGGCGCCGCCGATCACGCAAGCGCACATCATCGTCAGACGCCGGCCGAAGTAAGTGCTGATGTACCCGACCGTGGTACCACCGAGGGGGGCATCAATCTGCCCGGCGACGGTGATGATAGTCGTGTCGGTCGCGCTCATGCCAACCTGATCTTTCAGGAAGGTTGGATATAGATCCTGACTGCCGTGAGAGCAAGAGTTGAAGCCTGTCATAAGCATAACTAGGTAAATGAAGAGAACCCAGTTGTCACGGAGGCCTTTCCCTCCTTCCTTGAGAAAGGCGCTGAATCCAGTCGCGCGCAGATGGTCCTCCTCCGCATGTTCGGCTTTGATTCTTGCCTCCCGTTCCGCCTTGATGGCCTGGAAATGATTTGTCTCCGGGAGCCACCAGCGGAAGGCAATGATGAGAAGCGGCGGTGCTGCGCCAAACCAGAAGAGACTTTTCCAGCTGTGGGAAGTCGTCGGGACCAATGCGCGGTAGAAGGCTGCGGCCAAGAGGTAACCGGTCGCATACCCTTGCTGATACAGTCCAGAGAGCAAGCCTCGAGCTTCGTAGGGAAGATCCTCAAGTGCAGTAGCAGCTGCGGGTCCAAAGAGCCCTGCGGGACGTCAGTTGATCTGCTAAGGATAGAAAGTTGTCAGAAGATACCTTACCTCCCATCGCGATCCCGTAAAGCGAACGGACAGCAAGAAACTGCGATAGATTGTTGCAGAATCCCGACGCGAGTTCAAGAACCACAAAGAGAAAGAGGTTAATGATCATGGGGTACTTCCTTCCGTAGCGATCAGACATGAAGCCAAAGATCAAGGCGCCAACCGACCGAAGCATCAATGTAATTGTCATGCCCTGCACGGTCAAATCAGCATATCTTACTCTGTTACAATATACTTAGGTAGTTATCAACCCAGGAGACATCCGAATTAGAGACATCAAACTCCGCAGCAAGTTCGGTAACCGTAATGGAAACTGTGAAGAAGTCGAATGCATCCCATGTCCATCCCAGGAATCCAGAAGCAAATATAAGCCATTGATGGCGTGTGAGCTCTCTAGAGATCTTATACGGGTTCCTCAACTTGTTCTAGTTGCCAGTAAGCAGTCCGCTACCACTTGGAGGACTCATAAGACCCGCATTCGATACCCGTGGCGGCTGTAAACTCGATATTCGAGTTGCGAAATAGTCTACAATCTGTTGAGGGGAGTAAAACCACACCGCAGCCATATGGTTCCTCATGACGGCGATGTCAGGAGACCTTTCAGAATGGAGGCAATTAGGAGCGACAGTCGAGAACAAGCAATTCACCCGCGAGGACAGGGCTCTAAGGGCGAGAAAAATGAGAATACCTACCTATCCAAAGGCGACAATGCCGCTTAAATAGAATGCTCATTGACCCGAGGGGACTCCTTTCTTCCCCCGCCTCTTTCGATACGCCGCTGACAGCTGACTTTGCTCATCATTACCTCCTAGTCGGCTGACGTCTGGGACACCGCAGCACGGAGCAGAAGTCTCCGCGCCAAGAGACCACGTCTCCGTCTCTGCGGAGAAATCGTGAGCAGGACATGTCACTGACCGCTGATACAGTCCAGTACTGCCAATAATTCGATATACTGATGTTAGCTTCCAGTCGGAAAAGTGCGGGGTGGCCGCGGGAAGAGCCTACGCGTAGAGTAGAGGAGCGCCAAGACATGGGGAAGCCTAGCGCAGGTGGGGGATTCCCGTGGGGCCGCTTCCTAGGCGGAGGCGGAGGCGGAGATAGATAACCATACTCCTTAAGTTCATGAGAAACGTCTGGGGTAAACGTCAGAGCAGGCCGGTCCCCAGGTTCCGATGGATTAGCCAGCGCGCTGGGTCCGCGAGTGCGCGTCCCTTCTTCCAGGACAACCGCACGGCGGGGCGCTAAACGTGCTGTTTTCAAATTGCCGTGAGAATATCAATAATAAACCTAGCTGACTAGCATCGTGTCAATGGAAGAAATCGGGCAGATCAGGACGGCCATGGCGCAAGTCAGCTGGTCGGCACGAGTGATATGCGGTGTGAAGCTTCCTTGGTGGGTGTGCGTTTTTCGAGCGAGAGTTTGACAAGGATATACTGGCAATGTGCAGTTGAATCTGGCATCACGAGGCTGTGCTTTGCTCGTATCCAACGTCCGCGATCCAATGTCCCCTCTCGAGTCGGGCTCGCTGTCACCTGACTAACCATCAACAGGGAATCGCGATCAGGATGTATCCTCGGCTGATATACTGAGCGCTGCGACGCGCGCGAGTTTGAACTAGCCAGTCCATTGCGAGTAGGGCCTCTTGAATTGATCCATCTGCTTTGGCCACATGTAGAACCTATTACTAGAAATCAGAAAGAGATAACTTCGCTCCTTTCCTATTTAGGCGAACTGTAGAAATCTATTCCATTCTATGGCACGTTAATCCACGAAGATAGTCGGAGACAAGGCCGAGTAGTGCTTGAAGAAGCTCGTAAAAAGTCTGATTGCATGCCCCACATCATGCGATCCCCCTGTCTCCCGAATACTGTGCATGCTCAACTGCGGGTTGCCAAGATCAAGGGTCCTGGCTCCCAAAGCAGCGGAGAGCATCGGGCCGATGGTGCTACCGCAGCTTGAATCATTGCGAACGACAAACAGCTGAAGAGGGACAACCTCTCCATCCTCGCCGGCCTTTCGCGCAACTTCCTGGAGAAGCACGATCCCCGGGGAATTGGTTGCATAGCGCGCGTTAGCATTGATCTTGATAACAGGGCCCTTGTTTATCTCCGGTCGATGATCCGGCTCATACTTGAACGCGTAGTTGGGGTTGACCGCGTGAGCCATATCTGCGGAAAGCAGGAAAGAGGTCGACAGTGTCTGCTCATAGGCTGTTGAAAGGTCTGCCTGGCCCGCACCCTCGAAGGAAGAGGGAGGAAGAACGGATAGGCGACGAATGATCGCAGGCAACGCGTTGGAGTCCGCGCCCTGGGCAGTGCGGCTCCCAATCTCCTCATGATCGAAAAGGGCAATTAGACGGATCGACGTCTCATCATCCAAAGCAGACTTGTCAGCCACAGAGTGGATCAGACCCATGGTGGCACAGAATGACATGTTGAGGTTGTCCAGTCGAGCCGAGAAGATAAATTCATCGAGCAATCCCCCGAGGCACGCCTTCTGCGTGTCGAAAAGGATCATTTCAAAGTCGAGCACATCCGCAGGCTCAACGCTGAGCTCGGAAGCGATCAGTTCCACAAGATACGGATGGTGGCGCTCGGTAATCGCCTTCAACGGAGCAGGATCCCCTTGCTTTCCAGTGTCATCGGCCGCAGCATCCTTCGAATCAGAACTCTTGGAGCCGCGGCCAGTGCGGTTGAGTTCCGCAGCAACAAGACCAGCAATAGGGAAGAGCTGAGTCTCCTTGTTGAATGAGAATGTCTCCTGACGGTCGAGGTGGATCGCCAGTGTTGGGATACGGAGAACTGTTACAAGTTATCAGCGGGATGCACTGTGCTCTCGAATTGGTCGAACTTCATACTGGGACGGTCAATATGGACCAGTTTCTGCACAATCGAGCCGTCTTTCTCGCGTACCATCACTCGACCGGCGACTCCAAGGTCGCGATCGAACCCTGAAATAAAGTTAGTCCAGGCTGCGGTTAGCTGCTAAGTCGTGATACTGACATGTGTGCCAGATGCCCCCTCCATATGTCTCGACACCGACCTGGACAAACCCTTCTCCCTGCTTTTTACTCACAGGCTTAATCCTGAGGACAGGGGAGTCGGTGTGAGCACCGATCATCGAGATCGGATTCCCAGGCTGCCAGGCACATTTATTAGTGCTCTAGACATTCTCGTCTCAATAATGACGTAGATGGTGAATTGCCCACCTTCCACTTCTTGCCAATGGCAAACGCTACGATCGTCGAGCCATTACGGGACAGATAGTACTTGCCACCCGGTTGACATGTCGAAGACCACGAGTCTCTCTCCTACATGCATTATTAAGCTTCTGCAGAACCAGATAGCCGTATACAACTGATGGTGTCGCGTACCTTGATCTCCTGGAAGCCTGCCTGGGAAAGGAGCTTCTTGGCGGAGGCGACCGCATGAAAGGCTGGGGTCTGTTAGACAACTATGCCATGATGGACGTAGCGGAAGCAGGGAGAATTACGGGTAGGCGAGGCGTTGACGAAGGACAGGAAGTCCTTGGCGGCCTGCTTGCTGTCGATCTTGGGCATGGTGGAGTACCTTGTGTGCTGGTAGCTAAGACTGTTGTGTAGCGGGATCGGAAGACGGCCAGAGGAGGCGGAGGACACGAAGTTTGGAGGGGTAGCGACACAGCGCACGAAGAACACGCGACTCCCAAGCAGGCCGCTCTTGAGCCTGGGAATCATCAGCAACGTGGTCTACAAGCCTCCTCGGATGACAACTAGCTCTGCAGGATCAGGCGTGCAACATCAGGTCACTGCCGGCTGGGAAGCTTTATTCTCTACTCTGGACGGCGGGCGTTTTGCTGTGGCCCAAGCTCTGTGTCCCATCTCGGCCTGCTGGGCGGAGCGACCACGGGATCCGATTGAAGGATGGTAACTTTACGTGTTGGTCGAATCGTTTCGCGGATGTCTCGCGTTTATCAGACCATCTGTTCACCATCAAAACATCAACAGCTGTCCACACGCCAATGATCACGCCTTTGCATGCAGCAAGCCTCGCATTCCCCCTCAGTCGCGTGTTGTGGTGGCTGCAGGATGTTCCAAGCGCTAAGACGCGTCTCGCACAAATAAACAATAAGCCCACCGCCTGACAGTGCCTGTACACCTGGGTATTGCCCACCCTCGACGGGCCGTCAGGCACACATCATCATTATCATCGCATTCTGGGGCATCGCGCTGCGGCACAGCTCTCAGGCGGGACAGGAGCTCCAGGAAGCCAGGGTCGATTCCGCCGCCGGGAGCAACCCCTTTCTGGCCTAGGAGCGCTGGGAAAGGCTTAGCGTGCCCGACGCGTGACCCCCGAGGAACGAGATTCCCCTTCGACTCCATCGCCAGAGCCGTCACAGACGCCCCAAGCTTGCTCGTCGATCTCCTGGCATCCCTCCACCTCCCGCCAGCCTCATCGCTCTCACCGGACTGCGGCTTGGGCCCTCTCAAATGACCTCCGCAGGCTGCCTCTTTCCGTCAAAGCAGCCCTGGTCTGGTGAGACTGTTGTCTTGTCACTGTCTCCCTTCGCATCTCTGCGCCGACCCGCATTGTGAACTCACCAGACTGTCGGAATCCTCCGTCACAGCATTCACTTCTTCTTTAATTCAGTGCAGACCGCGGAGCATTTCACTGGCTGATTATCTGCCTTCTTTCCATCCGTCTTCCACCCCTCAGTTCACCTGTCTTGCAAACCCGCTGTCCGCCCCGTGAGGCTGGAATTGACGCCGTGTTTGGGTCGTGAGAGAACCACTACAGTAGCTATGAGTGAACAGAATCAGGACTCTGAGGTTCCTGCGTCAGCTGGTGCGTCAGCACCCGCATCTGACACGAAGCCTCCTGGCACCGCGAACGCGCTGAATATCGCATCCCCGCCTGGGTCAAAAACCCCGCCCAGTGTGCCGACGAAGAAGACTTTGCTCTTCCCCGATTCCTTAGGCAGTCGACCGCAAGCGCGAACTGGATCGGAACCCGTCGACCCAGAGGCCCTAGCAAGGGCCTTGAAGGAGTATGAAGACGCCGGCCGTCGGCGTGAGAGGACCCCGGGTACGAGTCCGAGTCGGAAGAGACAGAGGGTCTACGGAGATAGGCGAGTGTCCTAGTTCATTCCTGGCCTAGTTCATTCACGGGATATCCTCTGCGTGACATGCTGGGGGAGCGCCTGTTGTTCATAGGGCTATCTTTGGGGTCGGTCGCTGACCATAGATGTGTTGCAGGTTCATACCGAATCGCGAAGGTCAGGATCTCCAAGCGACCTATAATTTGCTGCACGAGGATGGCTGTCCATCCACGCCGTCGAAGACCAAAAAGCGTACGCCCCATGGTGAGCTCCATTTCCAGAAGAGTGAGGTTTTCGACCCGATTGCCATGCAACATCTTTTGCTGACATTATCATTGCAGCCGAGGAAGCAAACCGCACCTACTCCCGAGTCTTAAGAAGCGAGCTCTTTGGGAACACAGTCCCACAGGCTGATATAGATTCACCCGACCCCCTGTTAAATTTCAGCACAACTATTCATGACCCAACTCGCTCCCATACCCCTCCTTTGCATGCTGGGTCAACCCTGCCTCCGGCGAGCATAACCCCCTCTACTCCCCACAAGAATCTCTTCACATATGTGTCTCCACGACCGGGGTCTGGTCAACCGACCCCGTCAAGGACCCCTAGAAGCCAACATGGGCCGAACCTGAACGTCCGATCGGAGCTGTACAGCTTGTCGCCGATCCGTTACGATAGCCAACGCATACTGGAAACGCCGCGAAAACAACCACGTTACGTGAATAAAGTTCCTTACAAAGTGCTTGATGCGCCGGATCTGCAGGACGATTTCTATCTAAACTTGGTCGACTGGGGAAGCAGTAACGTGCTAGGTGTCGGATTGGGAAACTCGGTGTACATGTGGAATTCGCAGACCGGGCGGGTAACTAAGTTATGCGAGCTCAAGGAGGATACGGTGACCAGCGTGAGCTGGATACAACGGGTAAGAGGTTTCCATGTGCGCTCTGTTGGTCCACTGTAAGCTAACCTTGAGTGTTTTAACAAGGGGACCCATATTTCGATTGGTACAGGTAAAGGCCTTGTCCAGATTTGGGATGCAGAGCATTGTCGTCGTCTGCGAACAATGATTGGCCATACGAATCGTGTTGGAGCTCTAGCTTGGAACGACCATATTCTCACTTCTGGGTCTCGGGATCGTCTAATATTCCACCGTGACGTTCGTTCTCCCGACCAGTGGCTTCGACGCCTGTCCGGCCACAAGCAGGAAGTTTGTGGCCTCAAATGGAATACCGAAGATGGTCAGCTGGCTTCCGGAGGCAACGACAACAAGCTTATAGTGTGGGATAAGCTGCACGAGACGCCATTGTACCGGTTCTCCGAACACACGGCGGCGGTCAAGGCGATTGCCTGGTCTCCTCACCAACATCATTTGCTTGCTTCTGGTGGAGGAACCGCTGACCGGACCATAAAGTTTTGGAATACCGCAACCGGAACCATGATCAAAGAGGTTGACACTGGCAGCCAGGTTTGTAACCTTGGTTGGTCGAAAAATTCCGACGAGATCATAAGCACCCATGGCTACAGCCAAAATCAGATTGTCATCTGGAAATATCCTCGCATGGAGCAGATTGTTTCGCTCACTGGTCATACGTACCGCGTTCTCTACCTGGCAATGAGTCCCGACGGGCAGACCATCGTCACGGGAGCCGGCGACGAAACGTTGAGGTTTTGGAAGATATTCAACAAGAAGTCTGGGAGAGACACTGGGCGCGAAGGTAGCAAGTTGGCTGAATGGGGAACGATTCGGTGATGCGACTCATGCTACGCGCACCCCCCATCACGGGCCGTTGGTGTCTCAAGCCATCTTCTTGCTTGAGCGCTGCTGTCTCTCCTTCTCTTCCATTGCTTCTAATGTACATTAGATCCGGCGTTCACGGTCTTTGGTGGTCTTCGGCGTTCATCCAGTCTGAGTGTGGGTGATGGGACGGATCTTTGCGATTTCTCATGCTAGTTTTTGGCATCTCCTGCATCTAGGTTGGTGGTCCACCTAGTAAGGGGTGGCTTCCTAAGCGGAATGCACCGAATCCTCCTTGCGAACATACATTGTTATGTCTGTTTGACTTCTTACCGATTTTGCGGGGTTGTTTGCGTGTGGCATCTCCATCATGCATCTTTTCCACTTTTTTTATCCATGGATTTATGGTGGGCGGCGCTCATGGAGTTGGAATGGGCGGGCAGAATGTTTGCGGTATGATTGGGACGGGCGGTTGGGAATTTCTTCAAGGATTGGGTTTTTCTTTTTTGTCGCTGAGCTGCATGATATCCTCGCGACCTTACGATGACACGACCTTTGTACTGAACTTGCTTGGCTCTATTGTGCTTATTTTCTGCTTATCTTGCACATCATCTCGCCTGTCTGCGTGGGATGGGGTTACTTGATATGGCATTGGAACCATACCTAGATATCTTGCTTGAGGAGAAGTCTCTCTTAGCCTCCCAAGCTTAGAATAATGGAATGTAATCCTATCAAATCCAATTAGTAGAACTCTTGGCGATTTAGTAGCAGTTCTATTATCGCTGCTCTTATTACCATCACACACCAAGACCAGCTCCGCATGTAACAACGGACATAGGCGTGTACATCGATCTATGGTACGCTCATGTGCTACACTAAATACATCCTCCTCGGATATTCGGTCTACACCCCATTCCTTCTCTTTGAACATGCTCACAGTCCCTGCGAGTACTCACAGAACCACCAACTTCTCCGGCCCAACTTGCAGTATGTCCTTGATCCGTTCCAAGAACACCTTCGCCCTCCTCTCCTCGTCCACGGGAACTGTGAGGCTGAACACGTTCTCTTCGGAGCTGACGGATGGCGATGCACTCGTCGTCGTTGTTGTTCTGGGAGAGACCTCAGAGGTCACATTGCCAGCAAGGAAGTCAATGATATCTTCCTCCTGGACCGGCTTTTTCTTGGACGAAGGAGCTGCTGGCGCGCCGTTGATCTCGGGGATGTAGTTGCCTCTGGACGTCTTGACGGGGCTGGCGCCGAGAACGACCTCGTCGAAGAGCTCGTCCGCGGTCGGTGCCTCGCGGGGCGAGCGCGGCAGGTCGTCGTTCGCCAGGTCCGTCGCGCGCGCGATGAACGTCGCCAGCGGGATCGTCACGCCGAGGCTCTCCTTGATTCGCTTCTGGAGGGACAGCACGGCGGACAGGGAGACGGAGACGGAGACGGAGGTCTCTGCGGGCGCGGCCTTCTTCTCCTCCTCAGCTGCTGCTGGTGCTGGTGCTGGTGCTGGTGCCTGTTCCGGCTTGGGAACCGGGGCCGGTGCTGGTGCGATCTTGATGTTGCTCAGGTCGAGGTGCGAGAGGCGCGCGATCCGCGCGGCCTGTGAAGCGGGGTAGTCGGCGGCGATGGCGCCCAGGTAGGCGAGGACGTCGCCCTTGAGGAGACGGCCCTTGGGGCCCGTCGCGGGGATCTTGGAGATCTCGGACTCGGGGATGCCCTTCTCGTGGAGGAGCTGGATGACGGATGGGTAGAGGGGATAGGCGGGGTTCTGGGTCTGGGTCTGGGTCGCGGCGGTGGATTGAAGCCCTGGAAGGTGGGATGTTTGTTAGTGGACTGCTCTGTGGATTGTCTGATGATGACATTGTGTTCTTTATCTAGGATATCAATTCAATTGGGTGCTGTGGTGGACGTACGTCGCGCGGGGGTGTATATTTTGACTTGCTGTCTGGCAAGTCTTGCAGGGAGCTGCCGCGCGGGGAAGCTCGATGCCATTTTGAAGATTCAAACAGATATGCTTCGTCCTCCTAGTCTGTTGTTTCTAAGGGCGTAATCTCGAGCGCGAGCTGCTGTAATGGGGACCGGGGAGTGGAGCAAGATCGCTATCGATACACGGTATCAATGCTCCATCTGTAAAAACAGTGACCTTCTCAGATGATCCAATTCAGAGAGGACAGGCGTCCGTGGTCAATTGCAAAGAGCCATCCAGGCCGGACGGACTCGATGAAGGCGATCTCTGCTCGGCCCCGAGACCGTTGAGGTTGTTGGGCGTCGCCCGAGAGCTTCACCGGCGTCCGGCTTCGGGAATATCGTTGTGCCGCCGCGGAGGCGATCCGTCGTGCGGCGGGCAGACAGAGCAAAAAGAGACTGAATCAGGCGGCAGCGCGAACGACGAGACGGTGAGTAGCCCTGTCCACACGCCCTGACCGGTCCTTCTACCAGTCCTTCTCTGTTGCTCTTTATCGATGCTTTGTGTTATGACTGCAATTGTCTCTCCAAGCTGTTTCTTCTAGCCATACGACGCTCCTCAAGACTCCGAGGTCTCAGGCCATACTTTGCTTGCTAACGGTTTTCATTGCTTAGGTAGGTGCTACGATGTTTTACAAACCTTTTGTTTTCCGGACTTTCTCGCATAATTTTTCGAGAAGTCCCTTCCAATCATTTTTCTATTATAACTTTTCACGCACGACCTCGCGATGCTTCTTGTCCTCGAGCGCTCGACGCTGGGCAGCACCGAACCCCGTCGCGCAGCGCACCGCGACACCTTCCAAGCCAGCCTCTCGACCCAGGGTTCCTGATCCAGATGAAGAGACTCTAAAGTTTGCTGGGAGACGGCCTGAAGGGTTTGGCAAACTGGAAAGAAAGGTCGCCAAACATGGAAACGTCGTGCTTTTCAAGGCACCGTCGCAGCGGAGCTATATCTTAGGAGCTTACGGCATTGCCGGTTTCTGCTTCGCATACTCCGTCTATAACTCCAGTATCACATTCAATGACCCCAAGGTGCCGCTACCCTTGTGGCAGCAGCTTCTCTTTGGCGGTGTATGCGTTATCATGAGCATCATGGGCACCGTCTTCCTCTTCAAAACCTCGCGACTGATCAAGGCGGTAACTGCCGTCCATTCGAATGGGAGGACGGTTCTGCGCTTCACAGTCCGCCATATGGTGCCTTTCCGCAAGCCCTTCGAGTTCGATGTCTTGCCGCATCAGATCGCTTTCGCCCGTCGATTGGTGGTCTCTCCAGAGGCCTTGAAGCGCCAGCAAGGGTTGCAGACGGCGGAACAGCAGGCTGTGTCCGAGAAGAGCTTCCTCAGGGCTCCGTTGAAGAAGCTGAATTACGCCATCTGGCTGGTTTTCCTCTCTGTGCGGCGGCTGTTCACGCAGGAGGATTTCATCCTTCTGGAAATCCAAGGCCAGAAGGGTGCCTTCAGAATGGATTCCAACGGATTTGTGTCGGAAGACTTTTTCGTCGTGGGAAACCCCGTCAGAGTGAAGTACTCGTAGGGCATACTCCGACAGAGTGAATGAACCGCCCCTAAGATTTTCGTACTGTTGAATTTCTTTCTATTGTCTAAATACCTTTTTTGTTCAACAACTCCTCGTACATATCTTTTCTACCTGATCTCTCTGTACACTAAGCCATTGTAAAAATTAACGCAGCGGATAGTTCTTCATCTTCGGCGGTGCCGATCCATCAGCTATGGCCGATCCATTCTTTCGACCAAGCCTCTTGGGCGGTCTTCCCTTCGGCACTGAGATTATGCACAATGCTCCCAGCCTTCCTGCTCCTACTGATCACCGATCTGAGTCACACTCCAGGCGATACGGTGAAGGGCAGATACGGCCAGTTGTTAGGATCGAGGAGGAGCCCAACTTCCCTTACAACGAACCAAGCTACGAGGAATGGAGGCTGGAGTATATGATGACCAGGTATTTGCATGAGTGGAACCTGTCTTTCTTGACCGTTTCCTGCTCTAATGATTTTTTTCCAGTCTCGAGGAAGCGCCTTTGAGCTTCAGCAACCCACTCTGCATGTAAGTCCTTTTTCCCGCAGATGCGTCATCTGTTGCAGTTTTCCTGACAAGATTATCTCAGTCTTTCTGATGACAACGAGATAATCCACGTTGTCGTCGGCAACAATGCCACCCTGTGGGCGATTCATCGAAAGCTCCTCTGTTCCCACTCCAACTTTTTCAGTGCTGCCATCAACAGCGCCTTCCGCGAGGGGGCCGAGAAGAAGGTTATCCTGAAAGAAGAGCTGAATGACGTGTTTTCGCTGTTCGTGCAGTGGCTATATTCTGGCTCCTTCACCACGAACGCGCATCCCCTCTTGCTCCGCGCCTACGTGCTCGGTGACAAGTTGGGCTCCCCGGGCTTCCAGAGCCTCGCGTTCGACAAGATCTACGCGTTCAACGTCTCAAACTGCCACTTCACCGCCGAGCAGGCGGTTTGGGTGTCCGAGAACACGCTGCCGGATTCCATGCTGAGAAAGTTCACCATGGATACGATGGCCTTTGGGCTGCTGAACGGCTCGCTGAGGCTGAGCAAGGATGAGTGGGAGCTTCTGACTCCGATCCAGCTGGATATTCTGCGTAGTGTCCAGTCTGTCGCGAAGATTCAGAAGCACTCGTGGAAGCAGAAGCCAAGGCTTCATTACAACAAAGGCTTCTAAGCGCCAGCAAGTTCGATTATCAAAACAAGGATGATTCAACCTCTTGAGAGATAGGAGGTGATCTTAGATATGCAGATTCTTAATCGAAATTGACCTAGTCACCAGAATTATCCCGCAGTAGATGTTCTTGTTCCATTGATAGCTTCAATCAATCCTGCATAGTCTATCATGGTGAAGTTATACTGAAGCTTCAAGGCATTCTTCACTTCTGTGCTTACAAATTTAAGAATGTCTTGAAGAACGCGTTCAGGATGCGAAAGACAAAGAACCGTAACGATTAGTAAAATCCGAGATGAGCATAACAAAAAAGCTGCAGGGCTCTGAAAGAGGCCTTAAAGCGATGCATTTCGAAAATGTGCCACTCGGGATATGCGATGATGGCTGCTGACTTTCGGTTCTGAAACCTGAAAAGGATGTATATGTCCATACCTCGTCTGACATATGATTTAATTGTGGATGCCCTAATGACCAGACAATGGCCGATGCCTCGGTGATCTTCCTCCATGACCTCATTGGAGTGGAAATTCCTCTACCCATTTCTACAAAGGCTTGACTTTAAACATGTGAATGAGGGGCCATCGGTATCTTCTGAAGAATTAGAATGTGTAAACTGGAAGATATTTAACAGGGACCTCGGATGTAGTACGCAATCAGTGAACACGTTCTGAGACTGGTGATATCGACGTTTGCTGACGGGAGCAGAAGTAATCCGCTCAATATAAGAGCAGATAGTGGAAAAGGTACTTTTAAAGATTGTCTGTAGCTACAGCACTCACCTTTTATTACAACTGAGATATATGCATCGATTATAAAGGACATCTTAGAGAGGTCAAGTCGTTCTGAGAACAAAGTACTGCTCCATCACATACTACTCAGGTCAATCAATATGGCTTCTTCTACTCTGTGTGCAGATGTCTAAGTATCTCAAGACTACCACTTATGGTTTAACGAGTTGGCAGCCACTCTCATCCACTGCATTACAGAAGCTGTCCTGGTTGACACTCCAATCTCGATCCCACAGACAGAAGACCTGATTCAATGGATCGAGGATATCATGCCAAAACGTTGAAGTAGAACTCCTTGCAGAAGCAAGAAAGAATACAAAGACAATAACAAATGTGAATGGTAAATAGGTCTGCATTCTTCTCTGCAAGGACTTCTTCATTATCGGAAAATTTGCACAAGTTTGATGAGAGTTTGACTGACATACAAAAACGTCGATGGGAACAATTTGCGCAGACTCTGTAATCTGTTAGCATAAAGGATTGATTGGTGTCTCATGCTCACCGCGCTTTGAATCTAGGCTTCGTGCAATTTGCCAAAGTCAGGCAATACCTGCACATTAGAAAAGAAGTCACTTTGCTTTGCGGTAGTTACATGGTCTAAGCAACGGCCTTTTTCCCGTAAGATCTTGGCCAACTCCCTTGACCTCTCGTTCAAACCCTGCATATTCCGAAAGATCATGTGTCAAGATAATGAAACAGATACCTCGGATACTCTGGAGAGATTCACCGCAGACGAGGTCTGTTTATTAATCAAGAAAGTTGACCGCCGAGGATCCAATGCACCGAGGTAGGGCTACCCCCAGGCCCACTGAGACTTACAGCCATATTGTACGTTTTACCTTGGTCAAAAGTTCGTGAGTCCGGTTATGGTAACTCTCCGAGCTTGACTTAAATTCTATAGGATCTTTATATCGCAGTAGATTCTGAATCAAGTTCTAAAAGCAGCTCAAACTTGCGGACATTACCTGTGGCATTTCACGATTTCCATCAGCTATTAGCACACACACACACACACACACACATATATATATATATATATATCAATAAAACACCATGGCTAGTCCCGAGTATCAAGTGATAATTACCTCCGATGAAGAGAAAGGCGTCTCCGCAAAGCGTCGAGCGGCATATATCCGTCCATTCTTCCTTTTCTGGCTCAGCTCCTTCATCGCCGAAGTTGTTTTCTTGATGGTCGGCATTTTCATCATGACGGGAACCAGGGATCTCATCTACAAAGTTCTCTGGACGTTATTGTTCTGCCCATTTGGGATGGGAGGAGCCATGGGCGGAATCATCGATTACTTCATCGTCGACCATTATTACGGCAACAAGGCTGTCTACTTCACCGCTCTCATCAGCATCCTTGTGTTCGGAAGTTGCAATTATCTCTGCTACAACCTTGATCGACACTTCGGCTGGTTCGGGGCGGCAGAGCATCCGCTCTGGTTCCATTGGCGGTATCCCATGATCTACGCGGTCGGCTGGTGGAACGGAAAGCTTCTCTTTACCGATAAAGGCCAGAAAAAGTTAGCCGCTTGGGGTCTTTAGTCGCTGGGAAGGACGGTGAGATATGGTGGGAGGATCATATGCTTCCCCCTTGTCAAACGCAGGGGTGAAGATCCATATTTGTGTATCCGAGGTCTCACTGAATCGCCTGAACAAGTTCTAGATGATCGGGGTCAAGGAGCGCGAACTTTGGTCCGTACCTTTGTGGTGCCACTTCCGTGATTGGTTTCTCAATCGATTTACTGCTTGAAAAAAAAAAAAAAAAAAAAAAAAAAAAAAAAAAAAAAAAAAAAAAAAAAAAAAAAGAAAAAAAGGGGTCAAAGCTGAAGTCATTCAGCAGCATAATGTGCAACTTATTCTCCTTTTACGCTCCAAGATGCATATCCGGACGAGAAAGTCGAAGATAAACCTGAACATTTGTGCGGAACAGAGAGTTATTACCTTTCTTTAGAATGATCTTCTCATTTGGGCAATAATATTTTTCTATGAACCTTTCTAATCTAAATTGCTTGATGCATGCCAACAATCTAGTTGAATACTAAATTGAACGTAATACCATCCACAGAGTATACTGTAGCCATAAAGTCAAAAACCAACGAAAAAGCCGCCCAGCAACACCCGGAATGGTCATCATCATCCCCAGAAAAGGTCGGTGTATCTACCAAACGCTAATTGATTGTTTTCCAAGAAAAGGTTGTGGATTTCATCCCAACCACTTTGCATCTGAAGAAGTGACATTCCTTTTCTTCTAATTTCTTCGATCTTTTCCATCGTCACACCCGAAGACAGGTCTTCCCGGGAAATTAAATCCGCATTTTTGCAGAATATCCCTAGGTGGTATCATTTTGCGGCCATCCTTGAAGACATATCGTGAGATGGCAGAAGCAAAATCGCCTTTTCAGGTCCTTGCACTGCCTTGGAATTGTTGCGGAGTGTAGCCCCAGACTTCGAACATTTATTCTTCCTATCGGGCTGAAGGAGATACTTCCGAGGCTAGAAACGTCGCTTCTGCACAAAATGAGACACCATATGGAGCCATTTCTCGTCCCAGCAGAGGACTCGCGTCCACAATTCGCACCCCTGATAGGGCTTAATCTCCCGGCGAAAAGTGCACTGGACTCCAGCCAGAATAATCATTGGCTTCTTTTGTCCGTACCGAGTTTGTATATGGTCACCGAACAGAAACAGAGCTAAGTTACCGCGCGACATATCCAAGTCGGTGGAATAGGTGGAATTGGACTTGTGAAAATCAAAGTCGCACTCCATCAGTGGCGCCCGTGTTGAATTAATTGCAGGCAAGAACAGACCTTCAGGATTTCGTGCTCTAGAAGATTTTAAGAGACGGGTAAATAAGGCACGTCGGAAACGGATCTGGTATCACAATCAGTTAAGTATTTTCCTACTACTGGATCATTTGGGAACGGCGATGGATACATACATGCCATACAAATGGAAGATTCTCTAGATTGAGGACCAAGAAAGGAGAACTATTACTCTCCAGAAACTGTCAAGATCCAGGAATGATAACATCGCAGAGAGTGACTGTAGTCAGTCGATTGGAAAAGCTGATAAATTGAAAACCAGTAACACAGTAGAGAGCAGTAGAAACGGTAGCTACAATCAAAGTACTGGAAATCTATTGTTGTTAAAGGGAAGCAACTGAGCCAATGCACTCAACTAATGACGATATCGGTTTTAGCTTTTTTTATTTTTATTCTTTTCAATTATTCGAAGCACGATATTGGTCCGTTGGCAGCTCGTCGAACCTCGACGGACTTCTTGTTTATCTATCTGGAACCTCGGCTCCCTGACTTTGAGTTTCAGCCCTGTGCCAAGCGACATCAATGTGAAAGGTCAAGCCATTAGCAGGTTAAAGTTATCCTGTTTTTAGCTGCTTACCGATAAGGAGTTAGACTCAGAACTTAATCTCAGGGACTTTCATTCATTCATTCATTCATTGTCGGAGGGAGCCGGCCCTGCTGACAGCCTCGCCTTTATATCCACCACATCAGGAGGTTATGAGCCCCGGTCCTCATTAAATGGATCGCTTGAAACCGTTCATTTACCTGAGCTATTATATGACTTGTTAAATCGTTCAAATCATTACCATGAAACAATGACAACATTACCTAAATTGGAAATTGAACTTCATACATGTTAGATCATACATTGACACGGGGTTCAGCAGCTAGCGGCTGAGGGGGTGTGTTGGAGATGAGTTGGGGCGGATGGGAGGCCTTACCTATATAACCCTCCCGCGCATCATCAGCCTGCTTCCTGCTTCCCACAACATCCCGATATCACCGTATTCATCATACTGAGAAAATATCAAAACCTGACTCAAGAAAGTGAGTGATTCTTAAAGGTTTGTCTCCTTGTCGATCCCAAAACTGCTTGGCACAGCGCGATGGCTTTCAACCTGGCTGAACAAATAGCTCTTAAGCAAATCGATTCTTCCCATTATGTTTCCAAGAACCTTCCACAACGAATGGGAAATTCAGCTCCCATAGCATACGGAGGTTATGCCGTTGCCCTTGCCATTCACGCGGCATGTAAGACGGCACCATCAGGCTTCCATCTTTACTCTGCTCTCGGCCACTATCTTGGGCCAACCAGCACAGATCGGCACTTGGTATGCAGTGTGCAAGAGACACGAAATACCAGAACCTTTGCAACTCGTCGCGTGCAAGTATCTCAGGAGCAGGCAAATGGCAAGCCGAGGATATGTCTGGAGCTCCTTGCCGATTTCCAGGTGAAAGAACCACCACTACTCGTCTATTCAACTAAACCTTCCCGGAAGCAATTGGCGAGACTGTCCGACCTGGGATTCTCTCCGACAAAGTCTTTCGGATTCTGGCAAGATCTCCAAAACCGAATCGAAAATATACGACAAATTCTTTGCTCTTTCAAGCGAACTATGCAATAGCCGCCCTTGTCCAGAAGGGGTGTCGAGTCAAATTCTAGCAGGAGCTGCCAAGAAAACTTCCAACAACTCAAGATGACTTGCCACTTACATCCAAGTCCTCAGCCGACTGGATCCAAGCAAAGCATGCCTTGCAGACGGACGGTGAGCAGATTGCAAGCTTGACCTTCATAATGGACGGTTGGCCGTCGTTCCTACCTCTTATACACAATCATCTATTTTTCGACAACACGTCGGCTTGCTCTAGCCTTGATTTCGCTTTGAGAATTTTCTCTCCTGACGTGGATATGAGCAACTGGCATCTGAGGGAATGTGTGACCCATGCTGGAGCACACGGGCGGGCGTATTCGGAGAGCAGGTTGTGGGATGAGAGTGGGAACATTATCGTATGCATGACACAGCCGCCAACTGCTGCCAAGTTATAATTGGTGAGGAGCTATTCAGTGGTGCAAGGTCTCAAAGATGACTTTTATGGTACTAGGAGGCAGCTATATATATAGATCAAGAATACAAGATATTAGAGTAGATGTCCTAATATCCTTAAGCATCATATGTTTTATTTAGTTTCACTAGCTCTGTCCTCATCCCTTATGATACTTCTCAGTAAGTATGACTTCTCAGAGAAGTACTACTATGTCAATTAGACGAAGGCTAGTGTGATCAGTGAGCAATCACTAAGCATAGAGCAGCACTGCTCCGGGCCTAAAATAGAAACAGGAATGAAGCGTCGCGTCGCACAAATTTTTATAGGTCCATGTCCACCTAGGGCTACAGGACGATCATGGATAGTTCATGGATATCTAGGTCCAAGATTAGACGGTTTCCCATAGAGGTAAGTAGATGGATCTGCTTCGCGCACGTGACTCAGAAGCCCGTGACTCGGTGGAGTCTACACCCGCAACGCCCAGCGCGTCCGGCAGCTGCTGCGACGCGCGCGACACTGCGAGCCCCTCTCCAAAACACGGCCTTCGTTGCGGGCGGACGGTCTTCCTAACGGTGTACATACGTTCGCGGTCGCAAGATGGGGAAGCTGATTCGGCTCGAACTCTTTAGTATTGACCCCCAGCCGCTGCTGCTAGCAAAGAGGTGCTGACTCTGCCTACAGATTTCAAGTCCTACAAGGGCCATCATACGCTCCTCTTCGGAGATGCGTACTTCACGTCCATCATCGGACCCAATGGGTCTGGCAAGTCCAATTCGTATGTTGCACTCGCGCTGCGTTTGAACTCGGACACAGGCTGACGCGCAGGAGGATGGACGCAATCTCTTTTGTCCTTGGCATCAAGTCGTCACATCTACGGTCTACGAACCTTCGCGATCTTGTCTACCGTGGGCGCGTTATGCGCACTTCGAAAATCAACGGCGACGGTTCTGCCGAAAAGGACGGCGCGACCAAGGGCCCTGATGTCGAGGACGAGCAGGAGCATGGAGAGGAGGGGGAGCGCAACGACCCGAAGACGGCCTGGGTCATGGCGGTCTACGAGGACGATGCAGGTGAAGAGCAGCGTTGGAAACGTTCCATCACAAGCCAGGGCGTGAGTGAATACAGGATCAATGACCGCGTCGTCACGGCCCAGGAGTACAACGCTGCGTTGGAGGCGGAAAACATCCTCATTAAAGCGCGCAACTTCCTCGTATTCCAGGGTGATGTCGAGGCAATCGCGTCGCAGTCGCCAAAGGATCTCACTCGACTAATCGAGCAGATCTCGGGAAGTATCGAATACAAGGCCGAGTATGAGCGGCTGAAAGCGGAGGCGGAGGAAGCCGCGGAACAGCAGACATACCAGCTCAACCGTCGGAGGGGCATCAATTCTGAGATTAAACAATATCAGGAACAAAAGAGGGAGGCGGAGAATTACGCTCGGAAAGCGGAGGAGCGAGACCAGGCCATTATCACTCATATCCTGTGGAAGCTGTTTCATTTCCAACGCCTTATCGATGAGTCCAGTGCCGAGATCCAGAGACACCAGGACGAACTGAAGGAATATCGGCGTGGTGTCGAGAAGTACGAGAAGAACCTGGAAGAGGCTAAGAAGGAACACGCGAGAGTTGGCAGGGATGTTGTCAAGGCGGAGAAGAATATTACGAAGAAAGAAAAGGATATTGAGGACTTGTCCAACTCCCTGGTCCCCGTGGATGAAAAGATAGATATCACCTCGAAGAAGGTCGAGAGGTACGCTTCGCGGATCTCTGAAATCGACAAGGAGCGTGAAGCCCAAGCCGCCAACGCGAAACGGCTCGAAAAGGACCTCCAGATTGTAGAGAAAGCGCAGGCGCAATGGGAATCGGAGTGGCAAAAGTCCATGAGCAAGAAAGGAGGCCAGCTGAGCGATGCAGATTTGCAGGAATATAATAGGCTCAAAGAAGAGGTCAATAAACGCACTTCTGCGGAACAGCTCAAGCTTGACAACCTCCGGCGTCAGAGAAAGACGGAAGCGGAGACTGTAAACGGCCTGAAGAGCAAATATGAAAGCAGCGAATGGCGGCTCAAGAGCTTGGAATCCGACATGCAGAGTCTTATCGAACGCAAATCAGCCATTAATGAGATGATTGAAACCACGTCGAACGAGATCGATCGCAAGAAGAAGGAGCTGAATGCGCTCACTTCTGAACGCCTGCGTGTTTCCCAGATGCGAACTGAGCTTGAAGAAAAGCTTCAGGTGGTCTTGAAAAAACTGCTTGAAGCGGACGATGGCAAGAAGCAGAACGAAAAGGAGCTTCGAGCCAAGGAAATGATCTCTACCTTGAAGCGCATATTTCCTGGTGTCAAGGGTCGCGTGAGCGATCTTTGCAAGCCAAAGCAGAAGAAATATGCGGAAGCTGTCAGTACCGTCCTCGGTCGACATTTCGACTCAATCGTGGTCGACAATGAGAAGACGGCCAAAGAGTGCATCCAACACCTCCGTGACCAAAGAGCTGGACAGGCGACTTTCATCCCTCTCGAAACCATCCAAGTGAAACCGTTCAATTCGAACCTGAAGGGTATGCACCGGGGAATGCGTCCGGCAATTGAGACAGTTGACTATGACGATTCGGTCTCTAGAGCCATCAGTTATGCCTGTGGAAATGCGATCGTATGCGATGACCTGGCTACAGCTAAATACCTGTGCTACGAGAAGGGCGTCGACGCGAAAGCCGTCACTCTTGACGGCACCGTTATCCACAAGGGAGGTCTCATGACTGGAGGTCATGGCCCTGGTCAACAAAATGCTAAACGCTGGGAAGATTCTGAAATTGAGAATCTGTACAAATTGAAAGATAAATTGCTGGGTGATCTCGCCAATCTCCCCAAGAGCCACCATAAGGGCGCTGAAGAAGAAGCACTTCAAGGAGACCTCGTCGGCCTTGAACAGCGTCTCTCCTATGCTCGAGAGGAGCAGAAGGCGCTTGATAGGAACATTGAAAGCAAGCGCAGCGAAATCGACTTTGTCAAACGCCAGATGGATGAATTGAAGCCAAAGCTACTCCAGGAGCAACATGCGCTGGAGGAACTAGACGAGGCCATTAAAGAATCTCAAGAGTCAGTCAGCAATGTCGAAGATGAGATCTACAGCAGCTTCTGCAGTCGCCTCGGCTATGACAATATCCGAGAGTACGAAGCCCAGCAGGGATCTTTGCAAGAGGAGGCCTCTCGGAAGAAGCTGGAATTCACAACTCAGAGGAGCAGAATCGAAAATCAGCTGAGCTTTGAGAGACAGCGTCTACAAGCTACTGATGACCGAATCAACAATCTGAAAGCTCAACACCAGCGGGACCGGGATTTGATCGAAGAGCTCAAAGCTGAACAGGAGAGGATTAGAAATCAGCTTGATGAATTTAATGCGGAGCTTGATATCCTCAAGGAGAACCTTGAAAGACAAAAGGACCTCTATGCTCAGTCTGCAGATAATGTGGCACAGCAACGCCGTGAGCTTCAGAAACGTAGCAAGAACGTGGAAGCCAGTCTAAGGACCATTAGCGCCCTGGAGGGTGACATCCAGCGCCATTCCTCTGGCCGATATGCCCTTCTTAGGCGTTGCAAGCTGGAGAATATTGATATTCCGCTTACTGAAAACTCGGCTCCTCTAGATCAACTTCCTATCGATGAGCTTGTTCAGACAGCGGATCCAGATGCGATGGAAATTGATGAGGATGCCAATGCGACTAGCACCCAGGCACCGGCAGTGCAGGATTATGGCATCGAAGTAGACTTCGATTCCTTAGGTGAAACTCTGAAGGAGGTATGTAGTTTGCTAATCGGTCTAACCGCGTCGGTGCTAACGTGGGAACAGTCGGCGGATGATAGGGTTGAGGAAGAACTACAGGAGAGGATCAGGTCCCTCAACAGTGAGCTCGAAAAAATGGCGCCGAACACACGTGCAATGGAGCGTCTCGAGCATGTTGAGAACAAGCTTCGTAGTACAGAAAAGGACTTTGAGGAGGCACGGAAGCGCGCTAGAAAGGCCAAAGAAGATTTCGAGGCCGTGATGCGTAAACGTTCGGAGCTCTTCAACAAAGCTTTTACCCATATATCTGAACAGATAGGTCCCATTTATCGGGAGCTGACGCGAAGCGCAAATTATCCTCTTGGCGGTCAAGCGTGAGTTTCTCCAGATGTGTACCTAGATATATTGTTGTCTTTGCTGACCATCAGCTCGCTAAACAGATATCTCGATATCGAGGACTCTGATGAGCCGTACCTTTCCGGAATCAAGTACCACGCCATGCCTCCTTTGAAGCGCTTCCGGGATATGGAGCATCTCTCTGGAGGAGAGAAGACCATGGCTGCTCTCGCCCTTCTCTTTGCCATACACTCCTACCAGCCGTCTCCATTCTTCGTTCTGGATGAAGTAGATGCGGCCCTTGACAACGCCAATGTTGCAAGGATTGCAAACTACATCCGCGATCACGCTGGTCCCGGCATGCAGTTCATCGTCATCAGTTTGAAGACGGCGCTGTTCCAGAATAGCGAAACCCTGATCGGAATTTACAGGGACCAGGCGGAAAATACCAGCAAGTGCTTGACGCTTGATGTAAGTCTTTCTCTTCTCCCTCTTGCCACACGCAATTTGCATAGGTTTTCGGCTGACCGTCTCCATAGCTTCGGAAATACCACTGATTCTGATCTTGCTTTCCTTCATGTAACATTTTATGCCCTTGACTTGTATGATACGAATAAAGTTATCTTGTTATCTTCTCATACGGGTGGCTAGTTCCGAGGTATGTACCAAAGGATTTAGGGATTTTTTTAATGTCCGCTTGATAGCAGTCAGGGAGGTTTACAGGGGCAGAGAATGCTTCCGGGTCTGCTGTATGTCTAGTTGATGCAAGTATCTCTGAATGCCAGTCTTATGATATGAATGTCCTTCCGAATAGATGCCTCTATTTCAGGATCAAGTAAACTCTAGAGCAATCCTGCCTTCTTATCCTGGAATGCAAAGCCCTTCATCGCGAACTCCTTAAACAAGTCGTCGTCTTCATTTAGAGTCTTGTTAACCGCGTCCCAGGCACAGGCAAAAACATATAATTATTGCGCCTGACGCCCCTCTTTAATCTGGTGTGAATTTCTATTTGGCGAGCATAGGATGATTTTCAGCAGCTGATGCATCCCTGTCTTCTGGACAAATATGATCCTCTATCTCGGGAATTACCTAACTGCACTACTTAATGCGCTTTTTTGACTCCTAGGACATTCCCTCTGAAAATTCCTGCTGGTCCTACTCGTCATTGATATCTAAGTACATAAATAGGTGCGTTAAATATAGGCTTGAAAGAACAGAAAACAGAGAGTGGCAAATAGAAGCGGCGGAAGTGCTAGGCACGGATGACAAGATTCTGAAGTCATAAGAGGATCTGAAGATAGATAGATAGATAGATAGATAGGGTTGAAGTTCGACAGGGAACATGATAGCCTCCACAGAGTAGATCTCTGAGTCGTGTGTGTCTCGACCACCCACTCGAGGATTGAAAAAGATCGATAGTAGTAAGGCGCACAAGATGCGAGAGTAGACTACTGTATAAAAAAGAAACAACTCACGCAATGACAAGACTGCAACATGGCAACGTATATTTGCCATACGATATGGTCCTGCGACCGTCTGTCTACTTACGAAACCAGCTAATATAGTACTCAATAAAAATGCGCCCGAGGGCGTCCACACGGGGAAGAACAGACCAGGAACCGGGTCACCGCGAGGGTCCCGGTTAGCCCTGGCGGCGCGATTCCTCCCTCGCGTAACATTTCTCATTTCGATATCGAGGTGACGGATATGCGACGCTGGGCGGTGCCCGGGCCCGCAAGAACAGCCAGGGAGCTCGATTATGGAGATGATCAAGTAGATGGGGGCACCTATGTAAATAGATAGTTTCTCTCCTTAATCATAACTTGATATCACCAACCATAGCTCATGACCGCGTTGTTATCATTGTTTGTCCTTGTCTGAGAGTGAGAGACATTGGCTGTCACCGAGGAGCTATGTTCATGAGAAATTTTTTTATATAAGATCGCTGAAGTCTGTGGGAGGAATGTTCATCGTGAATATGATAATGGTTAATGCCTGGATATTGTATACTTATACTGGGACGAGAACCAATGTGAAAAAGAAGTATAAGAAACAAAAGAAGGAAGAAGATAGGAAAGATACCAACGCAATTTTTCTCCAATCCGAACCTCCTTCTCAAATATCCCACCCTAACCCTGGGTCTTTGCGTCGTTGCGGATAAATCTCTCTCGACGCAATTCTTCATCTTACGCAGCAAACCATCTTTCTCTAGCTCGGGAGCAGCAACCATATTTTCTTATTGAGGTTAATCGTCGCGGGTATCCTGCTCGAGGTCAAGCTGTGCAAGCTGCGCGAATGGTTTGATCTTGATCAGGCGTTGTACCAGACAGAGTGGATATACTTGGTAACCCACAAAGCTCAGATATAGATGCTGGAAGCAGGAAGCACATAGATATTATGGAAAGATGCATAGGACGGACCATTGGACAAAGGCAATGCTTATTGTATGTACACCTGCACTTATATGTAAATAGATATGAAATTTATATTACACAAATTTGGTAATCCGAGAGGAGCAGGGTCACTGGCAGCGAAAAAAAAAGATGAATTCCCGATGGTGAAGATGAGAAGCGTCCATCTAACATCTATCACCGAGTTCTATACGTCGGTGGGCACAAGCGTAGCCATGTGATAGATAGCTGCGAAGCATGCACAGATATCGCACAGCAGCACAGAGTACCGGGCAATTTAGAAAAAAAAAAGAACATAGAAAATCCTCACATAGAGCGAGAAGCGTACAGAGCGATGTCCTCTCTATCTCATAGTGAAGTTGGAGTTCTTAGGGATGCCTTGCCGAAGGAAGTGGATCCTGTGAGTACGGGGAAACAATTAGGAGTTGTAGGCTGTTTATAGTTCGATCTAGCAGTGTATAGAGAGTCGTTTAATGCTGTATATGGCTTCGAGATGGAGGCCGGAAAAGAATCCCTTTATGGAATGTTGAATCTGGTCGGATGTCGGACTAAAGCCTGAACTATGTAAATCGTGGGAATTCAGTCCGGGGGGAGGGCCGGGGGTGGGGGTCATTTTGGGGTTAGGTTGGAGAACCAATCAGAATGGATTCGACGACTGGGACCACGGAGTACCACCAGGCCTCATATATTAATTTTTGCAGATCATGTGATCGAAATCGAATGGCCTTGGGAAGGCTGAAGTCTCTCAGGTGAGTCTGGTCAACTTTCTTTTTTCCAGGTTGGAAACACGAGCAGCTACATATTTGGTAGGTAGTATGTATCCATTTCCTGGTTGACAGATGTACACCGTACCATCTCAAGGATGTCGGATAAAGTCGGGTCTCCAAAGACAGTGAAGGTGTCACCAGAAAACAGCAGGAAGATATTGCGTGGAATACTTTAAGAACCCTTCAGTCGGCGACCGTATAGATCTTGTCGGCTTGAACCAACAGTTCTAAATCTGAGTCCCATATTCCCCTCTCTGAAAGGCTGAAACAGCGTCTTTCCAGTGCAGGATTGGATATTCTTCAGAAAACATGACAGTCGTTTGGTTAGAAGATTTAGTACTGCAGAGCGGGCATGTGATGACTTGCAGAAAATCGGTGTGGATGCTTGACTCTCCGCTAAAAATGCCCTGAGAAAGTGGTTGGGTAGCTACCGCGTACGGCAGTGATGTGCCTTTCAGGTAGAGACTGTGTACTATTGATTTTAATAATGTCTAAGAGGCCTCCGCACTCTTCAGTCCCTTCTCGATCGGAGGTTTGAGGTCAGCATTCTTTCAACAGTCATACTTCGTACTATCATGCAAGTTCAATATACAGTAGCACTCCACAGAATTCAGTCTTTTCGGTCGCTCAATATGTACTTATACACTCGTATATTAGCTGCAAATTTCTTTTGGCAGAATCATCGGGAATGATTAACTGAAAACAAGGAATGGCTCACCGCTGAACGCAAGATGACGTGGGTTCGTGACAAGATTAAGAATTGCAGCCGAGAAGTTCTGCATATTATTGGTTTATCTCGCTTGTCTGCCTGAAGCCAATGAAGAAACTCCTCAGAGTAGTCGATTTTGTTCGGGTAGATTAAACCCATTTCTCCGTTCCCTTCCCCCGGGAAATTATTGAATAACCCTTGTAGTTAATGTCGCTATTATTATTCAGCAAAGGTGCAGAGTTTATTCGTGGACAATGGAACATGCAAAGCTAGGTAACCCATTCGATTGAGAAAAGGGATTTGAATCTGATTGGAAGTTGTAGTTTTGCACCAGGTGAAACCTTCTTCGTGGAGCTGGCTAAGGGGAACGGGGAATGGCGTTTCATGAAGCCCTGGAAAAAGACCGGGAGCTGGCCATTGCTAGCCTGGCTGCCAGGACAAAATCTATTGGGCCGGATTTATTTTCCAGCGAACGAGGCCCTTCAGAATGAGCGGCCACTGATCGTCAGAGAATACGATAAGGGACGGAGGACTAAGAGATCTTCTCGCTGGTTAGTGTAGCAAGACTAGCGAACTTGAACCACCACCAAGCTGTGGACACCAACTTGAACCTCTGCTGTTCTCTCAAAAGATACCATCTGGACGCCACCATGGAGGCGCGGCACTGGGCAGCAGATGTGTGTTTAATGATCTAGATTCCTAGAGTATGACTCCTTCTGGAATCGTTCCGGCTGTGCAGCTGAACGACGTACGGAACTCCTCGCAATACTATGCGTGTGGAGGAAGCCATCAACCGGACGTGCCTTGGCGTCACAGGAAGACACAACCCCCAACCCCTCGTGAGTCGTCACCATCACAGTGATTAACGTTTCTGCAGCGTCGGGCCGGCGGAAACCGACGCTACGGGACGATCTGGAGTAGTTAAGTCTTTGCTTCCAAATAAGAAGCCGGATAGGGCAGCAGGGCTTACTTTCGCCCGGGAGCAGGTGCTCGCACTTCCGCGAGGGCGACCAAATCGCTAGCAGTCTAGGAGACCCGCCCTGCAGAGGCTGAGCTCTCCGCGCAGGACATCTCAGCATCCGCGGACGGAGAGGAGGCCAAGAGCCGTGCTCTTCACAGGACGCTGCAATGATAATAATGTCACGAGTAAAACCGTCGAGACTCGAGCGCGGAGTGAGGCTGGTCTGGCCGATGCCGTCTGTCGGAGATCGCGGCCCGCGTAGGGCAAACCTTAACGACCCTCGCGATCGCCCTCGACGCTCTCCTCTGCAGACGATCGAGGCACGGAGCGATGCATGCTGTCAATCTCTTGCGGAATCCCGCCGCCGGCGAAGGTGGCTAATGTTCTCGCGTCTTGGATCTTGCGTCTGGCTGCTCGCTGTGCCGGTCGTTTCGCTCTCCAAGTGTCCGTCCTCCGCGCTCGAGCATCGATGAATACGACCCCCCGGACAGGTCCATCTCTGCAGGATCAGCGCGGAACGCAAGGTCGCTAGTCTGAGGATCCTCGCTGGGCTGCACCGTTCCCCTGCATCATCAGGTCCAGTTTTTACTCGGAGATACCAAGGTCGATGGGATTTGACCTCGACGTCGACGCCGCATCCGTGCGATGCAGTGGCTGCATTCCTGACATCTCAGGCCTCCCTGGCGTCTGGAGTGCTTCTGTTTGCCTGGACTCCATGATCACCACGGACCGAAGCGTCTCAGGGCCGACAAGGGCACCACCGCAGGCCCTGGGCGCGGTGTTCAGCCCTGAAACGCCGTCCCTCGCCGTTCGATGAGCCCTCTGACAATTGGACCGGGGCTGGAGCCTATTAGATCTTCGTCCCTGACCAAGAAGACCGGATCATGTACTGGGTAAGGTGTCCGGGGCCCTTCCTATCTCCGGAGCACCCATCTACGACATTCATCCGGCTTACGTTGATGCCCCGTGCAGCCACCACCGTACATCTCGTCGGGGAGCTTTTAATGTAGATCGGCGGGGGAGCTTCGTCCTTCATAGCTGTGTGACTTGTTTTGAGCCTGAGCTCTTCTGCACGGAGCCTTCCCACCTTCGCCATATTTACTACGTTCTCGCCCTCCTCCTGGAGATCATGCCTTCGGAGACCCACTGTTCTTCTGCCCTGAAGCTTTTCTGGCAGTTACCTGCACATTGTATATCACGGTATCACCATCTATACTCCGACAATGGATGGTTGATCTTTATAGGAGTTCAAAAGGCAGACGTGGCACAGTTGATAGACTTGCTCTTTTCTCTTTGACGACTGAAGACTTCTCCGCTGTGAAATTTTCTCGAGTTGACAAATCAGTTCCTCAGTGTCTTATCCAAAGTCCACGAAAACAGGAACGGAACAGGCTGGATCAGTACGACATCCAGTATGGAACATGTCGCAAAGTCCCTTGCCTTCGGCGGGGACGAACGGCAGTCGATGTTGCCTTGTGATAATATTTTAGCCCAACAAGATTCATCGGTACTCCAAGTTTCTAGTATTCAATGAGATATCCAACGCTAATGTATTCTCCATAGCAAGTGCTACCAGCTCAGTCGAAGCTATGTAATATCCCATACCAACATTTCGCTCTCATCTACATCAATCACAATGGTGAACTCGGTATTGAAGTCTCACCTTCTATTGCAAGCTGTGGCAAGATCATTTTCACTCCAGATGTCAAGGAGCGGTTCTTGGAAGCCGTGGCTATGGGAAGTAAACCAACCTCACAGAACTTCCCGGGTGAGTATACATATAGAAAGCGCATAAGGAACATAGGAGACCTAATTCCCCAGTCAGTTGACCACACAAAAGGCAGTGTGTGTGAGAAACAAACTTTAATGACGGATTCTTCACTAGGACTTCAACAAAGCTCGAATTGGGGCCCGACAGCTCTGCTGGGGCCGACGGAACTCATTCCATGCGACTGGCAATTTCAGCAGAACAAGCGTCAGAAACGAAACCCAAAAGGTCGAGACTCTAGAGCTGATCGCCGGAGGTCGAGTGCAGAGCTGAACGGGCATCCTATTCCGAGTCTGACTTTCCGACGAACAGCTCTCAAAGTCGGGGACGAGGATCGCATGCGGAAATACTATGAGAAAGCATTTGATGCTTTCCAGCAACTCAATTGTCGCGTAATTGCGAAAGCCTTCATCAAGCTGGTTGAACCCCGCAAGCAAGTGAACCATCCGTACAATGGACGTAAGCCGGCTTCGGGATCTTCACCTGAGCAGCGTCCCGATCCTGAATTGACAAAGCCAAAGTGGTGGCCGTCGGGTGTCACCCACAAAGAACCGGATCATCTGTTGAAGGCTGGTAAGCTTTGATTTTAGATCTCTTCCATTCCCAACGTCACTTCTTCGGGGCTGATGACTGCAAAGAGAGGATCCGACTCCTAATCCACATTCTGCGTGAACTACGCGAAAGTCACGGTATCACTGCTGAAAAGCTGAGGGAAGCTGGTCAGGATGTAAGACGCCAGATAGTACCGACAGAACGCTTGAGGGTCTTGGACGAAATATACTACGTCCGTCAAGCAGAAGAACGATACTTGAGTGGTGAGATTGGTCGGTGCTGTCCACATCTGTAACCGTCAGAGTTCGGAGACTGATGCCCGTCCACAGATGGCGACACCATCATCTACGTTTCGCAGGTCCAGTTGACCGATTCAAGCTTCAAATTTGAGTACGAGCAGGAGCCAGACTGGGGATCTCAAACCTCGTCCACCACAGTTTCGACAGCCGGAACAGAGAAGCCCAATGGCCTGGAAGAGCAATCGTTCAGACAAATCCAGAATGATGCCATCCCTTCTATGAGCAGTCTGACAAACAGCATCCCATCAGCACATGAAGAACACGCTCACCCATACCTGCACAACATGAGCCAGCTGAAACAACATTCCCACGACTTCTGTGTTAGCATTGGCCCCTCTCTGGACATACCCGGTAGCGGGACAAGCCCCTTTGACAGCATTCTCCCGTACTCACGAGACTACAATGGCAATGTGTCCGCCGTCATCTTCCCGACGGGGGCACCCGGAGGAGTCTGTTCACCGATCAATGAGACCGATCCTTCATGCATGCCCGATTACTTCACCCAACAGCTGATGGTCCCGGCTCCTGGGCGCACCGCACAACCTGGGATCTGGAATCTCTCACTCAACACAACACCTGTATATCAGGGTTAGTCACGACCAGTCCGATACACGACACGTTTGAATCCCCGTTGCTTAACTTGGAAACAATGCCTCTATGTTTTAGAAACGCAGCTATGGGCGAAGACGTGGGATGAAGTGGAACGACTGCATGGCCCTGAAAACTTTCGGGTTGTTGTTCTGCTTGTGTTTATAAAAGCCAGCGTACTAAAGGCATACAAGGGGGCACGGAGTTTGTCTACAAGTGTCTTGATGGTCATGCTGGCAGTATTGGATACACGGAAAATAATCGAACTATCAAACACATTCCCAGAGGGTATGTGAATGGGTCAGGAATACCACCATCCTCTAGTTCGATTGGTTAGATATGGACTGAGGATTGAGGAATTAACATGTACATCTCCGCAGGACATGGTGGTGATGAGAAACGGGTCTTTTCTCGGCGGAGGTAGGTATTTTTAGGATTAAGATCGAGATATCTCCGTCCGTGGATCCACGGACGGAGATATCTCGATCGCTGCATGCGGAGAAGCCCCGATGCTTGGCGCGATCTTGTCTCGGTCTGGCGGCCTGAGGCCTCAGGCGCGTTTGGGATCGACACGGCTCACAGGAGCCAACCACAGGCTTGGGCTCGAGCACGACGACCTCGTGCTCCTCAACATCTCTCGCCTGCCCTCCCTCTCCGCACGTTGTCGCGCCGGATCATGCGGGCGGGGTCATGAACACCACTGGCGGGCTGCTCTATCAGCTGGTGTCGAGTCTGCGATAGCCTCCGAGTCTTGCATTGTGAGTAATATTTGATGTCCCTGCCAGCTCTTCTGTTTCATGCTCGAGTTGTCCCGTCAGGACATTTGTCACGTTGGAGACAAGCCTTTTCTTCAGTTCTCCTTTGAGAGGCTAGTAGCTTGACGTCGCGATGCTAACGTTTGTGCGCTTCACTAGTCATCCTTACGGCCCTCACGCTCGCGGTGGTCCTACCATCTTCGTATTCCAGCAGAAACTGGCCCTCATGGAAGACACTATGCCTCCTCCCCAAAGCAAGTCCGATCAGGCAACATCCCATGACCATCTGATGTCCGAACCCTCGGTCAAGACGCATACGGACGCGGGGCTCAAAGCAGATGGGCTTGCGGCTACCGCAGATGGCTCGTCCTCGCCATCAGCCACCCCCGAGAAGCTATCGCGGACTCCTTCGTTTTCACATAGCAGCTCTTATCAGGAGGACTGGGAGGCCTTTCCGCCGCTCGACAAGCTCACCGTCTTCGACCTGTTGGACAGTTTCGCCCTCCCGCAAAAGCTTGAGAAATGGCATCAGGCGCTTGCAGCCCAGAAGGAGAGGGTCAAGCGGCAGCGCGAGAAGCTGAAGTCCACTTCATTACAGGCAAAAGACCGGGTTGTGGGGGAATGGAAGAAACGGGTGCCCACGGCCGAGGAGCAACTGGAGAAATACGGTCGACGTGTGAAGGAGTCGGTTGAGCGGCTGGTGACACAGTGGGATGCGACGACCACCGTGACGGCCCGTGAGAAGATCTCATTCATAGCCGGTGTGCTCAACATCTTTATCAGCGGATACTTGATCGGTGCCTACCCCGAATACTTCTATTACTGGTTCGGCGGGCAGCTGGCCTACTTCATGCCAATTCGGTATTATCGATATCACAAGATTGGTTACCATTACTTCCTTGCCGATCTCTGCTACTTTGTCAATCTGCTCTCGGTGCTAAGCATCTGGGTATTTCCCCGCTCGAAGAGACTCTTCATCAGCACGTATTGCCTGGCATTTGGGAACAATGCGGTTGCGATTGCCATGTGGCGGAACTCCATGGTCTTCCATAGCCTAGACAAGGTCACAAGGTAAGCTACACTTCCTGTCTGTATCTGGCATCTCAATGCGACTCACACGGTCGAAGTGTATGGATCCACATCATGCCGCCGGCGACGCTTCACTGCCTTGTTCACTTGACACCGACGGAAATGCTGAAGGAGAGATTCCCGGCCATCTATGACATTAAATTCAGCAAGCCTGGATCTCCAGAGCACTACTCCCTCGGGGCCATGATGGTTTGGGCAACAGTACCCTATGCCGTGTGGCAGCTGTCCTATCACATTTTTATCAGCGTGCGCCGTCGCGATAAGATTGCCGCGGGCCGGCCGACGAGCTTCACATGGCTCAAGAAATCCTATGCGAAGACATGGATCGGGAAGTTCGTTCTCAGTTTGCCGGAAACGATGCAAGAACCAGCCTTTATGATGGTTCAATATACTTACGCGTTACTGACCATGATTCCGTGTCCCATCTGGTTCTGGTACCGCCGTGCCAGTGCGGCGTTTTTGATGTTTGTATTTATCTGGAGTATCTACAACGGGGCGACGTACTACATCGACGTCTTTGGCAAACGCTTCCAGAAAGAGCTGGAGCAGCTGAAGAAGGATGTGGCGAAGTGGCAGTCCTCCCCAGAGGGTTCTACAAGTCCGGACCTTGCGCCAGAGAAGGCTACTGCGGTGGCATCACGCGTCCTTGATGATAATACGGCCACTTCTCTTTCCGAGTCGGACAAATCCAGCATCGACCGCATCCCCCCTCTGGATTCCAAGCCTGTTTCTACCGGTGTTGAAAACGACCCGCCATATGCTGACGAGATTCGGGAGAGAAGCTAGATAGACGGTTCTTTGACTTTGCTACACTGGCGCTCATCCACATGCCGTATGTCTTTTTGGTTTTTTTGATTTATGTCATGACTTAAACAGGGAAGTTGGTCATTATAGATATGAGAACAGTTCGGTGTTCGAGGCCTGGAATTATCACCCTGGTTTCCTCATTTTTTTTGAGTTCTGTCACTGCGACGCACCCTGCATTCCGCACAGTATATATACCTACCTATCAATGAATATACGATGATAATGACAATGACTTTATAATAATAATGGTAATGGCTCTGACAGGTTCCGTGCTAGATCGTAAGGTTGCGGGTGGCTCCACTATGATGTACTGCTCGATTGCGTCTCAACTTCGTAAACCCGGCCGAGCAAATAACTCCGACGCCGGGATCCCGTCACGTGCAGACCACGTCCTTTTCTTAGTATCATCGTCAGACCAGATCAGGCAACTTCCAAAAGTTGCTGTCCCCGCATCTTGGAGCCCTCGAATTATATACGTGGTGGTTATCTTTTCTGTCGCCATATTACAATCCTAGAGACTACTTTTTGACAGACTGATCGACGTTGTTGCGCTCAAGTGCCTTCTCGCTCGTTTCAGCGAGCATCACTTCCTGAACTTCCGCAGCGTCTCGTCAAGATGAGGTCTGCCAGACTGGTGCGCAACGCCTCTGCACCGCGCGCTACCCTTGGTGGTGAGCTACTCAATTCATTTTTTTCATGTATACAAAGTTAATGTCCCTTTTTCTCGCAGCACGAACCCGTCTCCCGAGTGCATTTGCCTCCGGCTCCGCGGCGAACCTCCGATGGAACAACCGGGGTCTGCCAACTCGTCTGCAAGCCCTGGCCATTCTCGTTCCCCTGGGGCGCGGATATTCGACTGAGACGTCCACATCGACCACCTCAGGATCGTTCCCTCCACCTGGTTTCAATGCTGAACAGGCTAAGAAACCTCTTCCCACGGAGACGCCGAAGAGTTCACTAGAATCTCCCCTTGCCCCAGATGCGAACCTGATCCAGCCCGCAACCCCGAAAGTGGAATTGCCGGCTAAAAATGAATCGCAACAGGGTGAGAAGCCGAAACTGAATGAGTTGGGGGCTGCCAAGGCGGCCGTTGCGGAGGCCGAGAAGAGGGTCCCCGAGAAGGACAAAGAGCAGAAGAAGTTGACGATCGGGCAGAAGATTAAGAAGGAGATCCAGCATTACTGGGATGGCACGAAGCTGTTGGCTACGGAAGTCAAGATCAGTACGAAGCTGGTGATGAAGATGGCGGCGGGGTACGAGCTTAGCCGACGGGAGAACAGACAGGTTCGTCAGGATGCCCCCTTGATCTTGGGCCAATATGTGTTTAGACTGCTTACACTTCTACCCTACAGTTGCAAAGGACAATAAAAGACCTTGTTCGGCTGGTCCCCTTCTCGGTCTTTGTTATTGTCCCTTTTGCTGAACTGCTGCTTCCCGTTGCCTTGAAGCTGTTCCCTAACATGCTCCCCAGTACGTACGAGGGACAGAAGTCGCGGGAGCAGAAGGCAATGAATCTGCGGTCGACCCGGAAAGAAGTGTCGACTTTCCTCCGGAATACCTTGAAGGAGACAGGTCTCCCCGTTAGCGCTGCTAGCGCAAAGAAGGAGGAGTTCGCAGAATTCTTCAGAAAGATCCGGGCGACAGGCGAATCCCCGTCGTCTGAGGATGTTATCAAGGTCTGCAAGATCTTCAAGGATGACCTTACCCTGGACAACTTGTCCCGGCCTCAGCTGGTCGCCATGTGCAAGTATATGAACCTCAACTCATTCGGCACGGACGCTATGCTCCGGTACCACATCCGCCACCGTATGCGCCAGATCAAGCGTGACGACCGAGCCATTTTCTACGAGGGTGTCGATTCGCTTTCCGTTCCCGAGCTGCAGATGGCTTGTGCGTCGCGTGGCCTCCGCACGCACGGTCTGTCGCCAGCCCGCCTCCGTGACGACCTCTCTATGTGGCTCGATCTGCGCTTGAAGCAAGGCGTCCCGTCTACTCTGCTGGTCCTCAGCAACGCGTACATGTACACGCAACCGGGCCACGAGAACGAGATAGCATCGCAGATCGATGCGCTCAAGGCCGTACTTTCTAGTATCCCAGAAGAGCTCTTCCACGAGATTGAGCTCGAGGTTCACAACGCTGAAGGTGCCGCCACTAACAAGCAGCGTCTCGAAGTCGTGAGGGAGCAGCAGGAGCTGATCGAGGAGGAAAACGAGCAGAATACAGAGAACGAGGAGAAGGGTGTTGCAGCGCCTAAGGACATCGAGAACATCGACGACAACCACCACGAGACGAAGACGGTCCCGGAGAAGGGAGATTGGCAGGCTGTAGAGGCACTGGAAGCCGAAGAGGACAAGGTGCAGGCCGAGCAGAGAGAGCAGAGACAAGATATCGCGGAGAGGAAACAGAAGGAACTGGAGGAGGAACAGCGGAAAGGAGAAGGCAAGGACAAGGGCAATGCCGTGCAATAAGCTAGCCGCTAGCTAGCTAGGGCCGGCGCGCCCTTGCTCTCTGTCTTTTCAGGGTCGATGAGCGATGATGTAAATCTTCTCCGATCCTTGTTTTATCATTTCTTTCTTTTTCTTGATGCCTTGATTTGTTTATTAACCGTGTTGCTAGACTGCATCCCAGGGAAGGGATTATAGATGTATGGTTCTCTCCCATCCCAGCTCGATGGATGATTGATTTCCTTTGTTTACCCTTCGCCATGTATATGTGTTAGTTTTGCATTCTGAATTATGGACTACTCTCCTACCTAATTCATAGAGATTGCACATATAGCTGGCCTTTTTTATGTCCTTTTTCTCAAGTCCCTGTAAGTATGTATGAATGCATGATAAGATGAAGTGCATGTGGCAGCAGAAGTAACCTTGAAGGACAGTGCGGATCGTCTCTACATAAATAGGAAGACTGGCTGCTTGATGCAATGTCTGAGGAGGTATGCATGTATGACGACTACCTTGTTCATAGATCTGCAAACGGGCCACATGTTAAGTTACACCCTAGTGTAGGTTTGGTAGGCGGTTATGGATAGATACATTAAGCATGAGCATGAGCGACTGCCAAGTTCTCTTGCTCTACTTCGTACCGAGTACATATATGTGGGATCCGCTGGACTGGATGCGTCAGCGCTCAGGCTGGACTGTAACTAGCTCCAGGTTCAACGGGGCAGCGGGCGGCGTCAGGAGAGGATGATCGCTAACTAGGCTACCACTAAACTATCCGTACTGCCTCTTTGACGACGCCCGCGACGAACAACCGCGGTCTAACCTCGGCAAATTATTTACCTAGCAATACTGTACGAATCGTTCGCCTATATCCTGCCTGGCCTATGTACCTACTTAAAAACTGTACGGAAGCCGGTACAGGTATTGCACATCTTTAACGACTCATCCCAATCCTGTCCCACCGGGTCCAGGGCCGAACTGAGCCGGGCTGCACTGCCTGCAGCGACTGCGAGGCGGACCATCCGCCCCGAAACCCGACAAGGATAGAGGTGCTGTACATCACAGTTGCATATCTGAGGTTGTTATCATTATTATTATGAACAGACGGTTCCTCAGGCTCCTGAGTCTGAGTGCGCGCAATAATTCGTTGTCTTCGTCGTCGCTGTCGTCGTCGGGGTTGTTGGGAGAAGGAGGAGGAGCGGGTTCGAAGAAGAACAACGACATGCCGCCGTTGAATAAGGAGTCTGCGGTTAGTTCTCTCTCCAATTACATTCATTCATAGCACGAGGGGGTGCAGCGTGAAAGAGAGAGAGAGAGACGTTCCATTTTCAAGTTTTACTGATATGGAGTGACCTTTTTGTCTTTTCTTGAATCCAGGAAGCAGTCGCACGTTTGAGGGCATATGTCCCTCCCAAGACGAATTACGATTCTGTGCCGTTGACGAGGAGGGCGGCCGTGCTGGTTCTGCTGTATGCGGACCAGAGGGGCGATTTGCGCGTCGTGCTTACGATTAGGGCTAAGACGCTCAGTTCGTGTAAGTCTTAAGTTACTTGTGTGTGTCTGCTCCGTGCTCCTGTTTGCGTTCAGCTGCTGCTATGGATTGCATCGGAGATACCTCGGTATGCGTGGTTCTCAGTGAATCCTGCTGATCAGATCGACAGATGCGGGTCAAGCTGCTCTACCAGGAGGTAAGTCGATTGATAGATAGATCAGATTCGGGAAACGACAGTGGACAGGTATGTGTATATAGTCTAATGATATTAACCGGCAAATAAACAGGCAAAGCGGACTCGTTGTCCGAGACGCCCTTTGAGACCGCTCGCCGGGAGGCACATGAAGAGATTGGACTGCCAAATATCGGACAGCCGCTCCCTCCTCCCTTCCGGGTCGAGCATCTCTGCGAGCTGCCAGCCAACCTGGCAAAGACCGAACTGGTCGTCCGCCCTTGTGTGGCGCTCCTGCACTCGTACGATGAGAAGACCGGGCAGAACGCCGACCCGGAGGTATCCCTGATCCCGCGGCTGGATGCCAGGGAGGTTGCTGCCGTGTTCACGGCTCCCTTCCACAACTTCTTAATGACGCGGGATGAGCAACGCGGGGATGACGGCACTCCGAGTCCTCCTGGGAAGCCGGAGGACTGGTATCGAGGTGCATGGACCGAGTGGCACGAATCCAAATGGCGGAGTAAGTCCAAGTCTTTCGACTGAACGAGACTGGGAGCGGGCGAAAGGACCCTGCATCTAATATATAGATCGCAGTGCACCATTTCTTTGTCCCCGTTACGGAAAAGTCGGTCACCAAGCCAAGAACCAGGAGCAGGGATCAAAACCTGGCCGTCGACCAGCTGGAGGAGCGCGAGAAATCCGGCAAACTAACGCGGTACAGAGTTTGGGGCATGACCGCCCGAATTTTAGTCGATGCAGCCCGGCTTGCGTATGACCAGGAGCCGGAATTCGAACACAACAGTCACTTTGGAGACGAAGAAATGGTCGCCAAGCTGAGAAAGATGGGCCGACTAGGTCCCATCAGGAAACCAGGCGAAGAACTGACACGGGAGATCATGCAGAAGGGTGCTAAATTAACCTGAAAAAAGGATATGTCAGGCATATTTTCGGTTCAGTTGATTTCTCGCAGAGCGGGGGAAGCCGAGCCTTGGTGGCTGGCCGGGGGGTGCTTGCATACAGGCCGAGCACATCCCTTGCATGCTTTGTGTCACCACATTCCTCTGTCGGACGTCAACATCCAAACCGAGCTTGCCCTTTTGCCTCCACAAACCTTGCGACATTGCTGTATGCAGCGTTATCTCCCTGTTGACCTATCTTTTGCTCTAGCGCCAAAAAGCATTTTCTAGGCGCGTGTGCCCGCCGTGCTCCTTTGGTATTCCCTCGCTTTTTCCCGGGCATGGAGCCATGGGGGTTTTTTCTTTGTTTCAAACCCAGCCTGCAAGGTTGGAGGGAGCATGAGAGGGCTTTCCCGTCGAAGCCATTTACACAAAGCAGCGACCCTCGATGGCGTTAAGGACTCGATCATCCAAGGAGGCAGTGGTCGTCCGCAGCTCTACAGCTCCCTCGCATCTGTTATTCTCAATGGTGTGCGCCCATACCTGTCAATCACATAAAAATGACAAACACTAGTTCAATACCTTCATCGCCGGTTGTTTATTCCAGGAAGGCACCCCCAGTGAGACCGTCCAAGTCGCTGGACGGATTGGAAAAGGTCATTCCTCCTGGCAGTTTCTTGGTGTCACGCTCGGATCTATCGCTGCACAAGTTATTGAACAAGCCCTTGCCAGCGAAACCTTTGCCCGAGCCGCCTCCAGAAGAGACATGCAGCACCTTATACAGTCATGAGAGTATCATCGATGATTACGCTTCTCGAACTGAGACAGAGAATTCTACCGACGACTATCTCCTGCATCTCGCATCGGCAGAGGACGAGGATGAGAGTGACATCGACGATCTAGCGCTGCGAGTCCGAGCTCCATTTTCGACGGTTGACTTAACCCACGATAGACTTTCTTCTCTGGGTTTGACATCGAAATCGTTCCTGATAGACGAGCGATATGGCATGGACATCTACTCTGCGCAGGCTCGCTTCAAGAACAGCCCGTATTTCCGAGAGAAGAAATTGGATTTCTTCCCGGAACTTGCGATTTCTTCCGGGTTGCAGGCTGCCGCATCTCGTCAGAGATCCGCCCGGAGGAAACTGGATGCTGTAGCGGTACACCCTGCCCTGCCCCTATTTTCTCTTTTACCTTTGACAGAAACAGCAGTTATTTCCATTTCCCCAGTGAATAAGCGTCTAATTCCAGCCCAGGGGCTCCGCGACTCGATCCGTTCGTGCATGCAAAAGACGCTCGCGACAAGAAGCACTTTTGAAAGGCTCGAAAAGGAAAAGGACGCTCCCTGGGGCGATCCTCATCGATACAGCTCCTCGCGCGGCACGACCCACTCCAATGGCCCATCCGTCAGCAGAGGGGGTGGACTACAGCATGGTCTCGTGGACGTATACGATGGTATGCGGTTACCCTCCGTATCCTCCGGTCCAGGATCCGACGAAGAGGCTCCAGCCTTGAGAATCGAGCGGAGAAAGCAGAGGGCCGTCTCGATGACGCCTTACCAAAAGTACGGGCCGCAGATCTGGGAGACGCCCCGACGGTCCAAGAGAGCGAGTGACCGGAAAGGCCACCACGTCAAGTCTCCGTGCCCGACGAAGACTTCCCCTATGATCCAGACCCGGGAGTGCGCTTCCCTGAGCCCGACATCGCCGCGGTCAACCTCATCACGCTGGGGGCAGCGGGACTACATGAAGGCGCTCCATGACGGAACGAAACACGTACTGTCGGCCTTGGACGGGGCCAAGCGGAGGATCACCGAGTCCAGAGCGGACCGGAGACGGTTGGAGCTAAAGAGGCAGATCAGGGTGATCGGTCCGACGGAGCTGTCTGCGGAGAAGAATGTGAGCTATTGGGTATAGATAGTCCTCTTGTCGGAGGTGTCTAGGCGTCTGGGGTTACATTTAATGATGCTTACTGTAGATCTTAGTTCTCATGGGACAGCACGGGCGTTGGGGCAGGAGAGGTAGGGTTGATGAATTTGAGTCTTGGTGTCTGCTTTCGATTCTTCCCCTAGACCTCTTACATGCGCTCGTAGATTGTAGAGAACGATGCCATAGACCGTGTGGCTCTCGTTTCAGTCCCAGCAAGGCGACAGGGCCGGGAGGCTTCTCCGCACGAGTCGTCAGACGAATGAGACGCGGGACCCGAGTGGCCAGCGGGTTCGCGGTCCAGCACCAGGTCGACCTGCGCCGTCTCTCGTCTGCCTCAACATCTCCACCACGTTGTCTGATGGGAGACGTTGAGTGAAGAAAGAGATCGTCGAGCCCCGCCATGGCCCCCGCCGGCCGGTCCAGGCTCGCAACTCCGCACGCCGTGTCGGGCGCCGACATCACCAGCGCCAGCTACGGGTGCAACAGCGGCAACGTCCCCTCCGTCGCGGTCCCTTCGTCTTCTCGCACTGCCATCTCTACAGACCATCCTCTAGAGACCGGCTCGTTCCCATCAGAGGCAGCCTCCCAGGGTTCTCCCGTCGACGAAGCACAGCAGACCTTGCGCTCGAGACCAGCCAGCATGGGTGGAGAGGCGCCGTCCCGCGCTCCCAGCTCCCTGCCCAAGATGGCCGCGCACCCCGTCGGCCAGCACATCAGGGACATCTACCTCGACCGTCTGCGCCAGTTCACGGCCCGGGGCCAGTACGAGGGCCAAAATCTGGTCTCGTAAGCGTGGGCTCTTTTCTGTTTTCTGTTTTTCTTCTGTACTTTCGGACATCTATACCCCGATTTACTAAGGCATTATATTATATATCAATTACATATGTATATAAAATATGTATTCTAACTTCGTCCCACAGGAAGTACTTCGAGGCCGTCACCTCCGATCCAGAGCATGTCAAGCTCTCTGTCTACTCGGTCCCGGACCTGCAGCGTCCGACCTTCCAGGAGGCCGTCTCCCATGAGTTCAAGCCCACTCACATCGGCGCCTCCTTCGGCCCCAGCTGGTCCACGCACTGGTTCCGCATCCGCCTCACCATCCCCCAGGACATGCTCGACAAGGAGCGTCTCGAGTTCCACTGGGATGCGAACTGCGAGGGCCTGATCTGGTCCGAGGACGGCCACCCGCTGCAGGGCCTGAGCGGCGGCGGCGAGCGTGTCGAGTGGATCATCCCGGACGCCTGGCGCGACGGGAAGGAGCACGTCTTCTATATCGAGATGGCCTGCAATGGCATGTTTGGCAACGCGCCGGGTGGGGATTCGATCCAGCCGCCGGAGCCCAACAGGTACTTTACCTTGCACAAGGCCCAGATCACGGCCGTCAATCTGGAAGCGCGGGCGCTGTACTATGATTTCTGGATCATCGGAGGTAAGCCTAGATGCTGATCATTAGGTAGAATCTCAATTGCTGACTGGAAGATAAGACGCCGCCAGAGAGTTCCCAGCGGACTCGTGGGAGTCTCACGAGGCGTTGATGGTGGCTAACCAAATTATGGACACTTTCATTGCGGGCAATGGGAGCAAGGAATCCATCAAAAAGGCCAGAAAGATTGCCCAGAAGTATCTAGGCGACAGGGTCGACTCAGCAAAGGTCTATGAGACGGATACGGAGCCAATCGTGTATGCCATCGGTCACTGCCATATCGATACTTGTTGGCTGTGGCCGTGGGCCGAAACCAAGCGCAAGGTAGCACGGTCCTGGTCGAACCAGTGCGACCTGATGGAGCGCTATCCTGAGCACCGTTTCGTCTGCTCCCAGGCGCAGCAGTACAAGTGGCTGGAGCAGTACTATCCCTCCGTGTTTGACCGCGTCAAGGGATGGGTGAAGAAAGGCAACTTCCAGCCAATCGGCGGAAGTTGGGTCGAGCACGATACCAACATGCCCAGCGGCGAGTCGCTTGTGAGGCAGTTCCTGTACGGCCAGCGATTCTTTGAGAGCCACTTTGGGGAGCGATGCACCACCTTCTGGCTGCCGGATACATTTGGCTACTCTGCCCAGATCCCGCAGCTCTGCCGCCTGGCTGGCATGAGTCGATTCTTTACGCAGAAGCTCAGCTGGAACAACATCAACAACTTCCCGCACACCACGTTCAACTGGGTTGCACTCGATGGGACCCAGGTCCTCTGCCATATGCCCCCGTCTGAGACATACACTGCCGAGGCTCACTTCGGCGATCTCAAGCGCAGCGTGACTCGGCACAAGTCTATGGACCAGGATAAGACGTCTCTCCTGGTCTTCGGCAAGGGTGACGGCGGCGGCGGTCCTACCTTCGAGCATCTGGAGAAATTGCGCCGATGCCGTGGCCTTAGCGACAAGACCGGCCTGCTCCCACGGGTCAAGATGGGCGACTCTGTGGATGACTTCTTCGCCAGGTTGGAGAAGAAGGCCGCTGATGGCACCGAGTTTGCCACCTGGTACGGTGAGCTCTACTTTGAGCTGCATCGTGGCACGTACACGACGCAGGCGAATAACAAGCGGAACAACCGCAAGTCGGAGTTCATGCTGCGCGAGATCGAGCTGCTGGCGACTCTTGCGTCTCTCACCGACACCAAGGGCAACTACAAGTATCCTAAGGAGAAGATCGATGACATGTGGGAAGGGGTGCTCGTCTGCCAGTTCCATGATTGCTTGCCTGGGAGCTCGATTGAGATGTGCTATGACGACTCGAACGAGTTGTATGCGCAGATATTCGAGACTGGCCAGCAAGTCAAGGCGGAGGCTCTCAAGGTACTGGGCTTTGACGACAATGGCTCGAGCCAGAAGCTGATAGCCATCAACACGCTGCCGTGGCCTCGTTCGGAGTTTGTTAAGATCCCGGGCGTCTCCCCGACGTCGAGGGTACCCCAGTACGCTCTGGTCAGTGGCGAGACTGGGGTTATCGAAGCCCTGCCCGTGAACACTACAGACTCCCCGGCTGTATCAGTGCAGGAGATCAGGCCTGGAGTGTTCCGTCTCGAGAACAGCAAGCTGAGGGTCGATGTTCAAGACGGGGCCATTATCTCCTTGTTCGACCTCGAGGAGAAACGCGAGGTGATTGCCAAGGGTGGGAAAGCTGGCCAGCTTGTGATCTTCGACGACAAGCCTCTGTACTGGCAAGCCTGGGATGTGGAGGTCTACCACCTTGAATCCCGGAAGGAGTTGCCCTCTGGCCGGACGTCGATCGCAGAGAATAGCTCACACCGCGTCAGCGTTGTCTCAGAGACCAAGATCAGCGACGCAAGCTGGGCCAAGACGACGATCAGCCTCACTGCCAATGTTGGCAATGAACCGTCTTATGTCGAGTTCGAGAGCGAGGTCGAATGGCGGGAGACCATGAAGTTCCTCAAGGTCGAATTCCCCGTGGATATAGTGAACACGGAGGCGTCCTATGAAACTCAGTATGGCATCATCAGACGTCCGACGCACTACAACACCAGGTATGTCCGTCATTTTAGATTCATGTGTATTGTAACTGATATATACTGATTTCTACAGCTGGGACATGGCCAGATTCGAGGTCTGCTGCCACAAATGGGCCGACCTCTCCGAGCACGGCTACGGCGTCTCCATCCTCAACGACTCCAAGTACGGCTTTGCGACCTGCGGCAACCTGATGCGCCTGTCCCTCCTCCGAGCGCCCAAGGCCCCCGACGCCCACGCGGACATGGGCCGCCACCACATCCGCTACGCCATCCTGCCGCACTCGGGGCCCCTGGACTCCCGCACCGTCCGCGCCGGCTACAACTTCAACAACCCGCTCGTCCTGCAGCCCGCTCCCGGCCGCGATATCAAGGCCGACGCCTTCAAATCCATCTCCCTCACGGGCTCCAAGTCGCTCGTCCTCGACACGATCAAGCGCGGCGAGGACGACGAGGACGTGTCGCGCGGCGAGTTCCCCAAGCGCGCGGGGAAGAGCATCATCCTCCGCATCTACGAGGCCCTGGGCGGCAAGAGCCGCGGCACCATCCACGCCAGGTACCCCGTCAAGAGGGTCTGGAAGTGCAATGTCCTCGAGGACGATGAGGAGGAGCTGCAGCTGCAGAAGAACACGGAGACGGGAACGATCAGTGTGGATATCGAGTTGAGGGCGTTTGAGGTTGCGACGTATAGGCTGCAGCTGTAGCTGTAGGGTGGATGGATCTGAATGGACGTTGGGTTGTGATGAAGGAACAGATGGCGAGACACGGACACAGATGGGAAATATGAACAAATGAATGAACAATGAAGAAAAGTTACGACTTCGAGTATCTATCTCTCCTCTTCTCATTTTGAATGATAAAAAACGGGTATTTTTCACGGTTTCTGGACTTATCTACCTAAATCCTTTGTTATCTTCTCAACCATGCGCACAGCCTCCTCCAGTGTCAAGGAGGGCGGTAGATAAGTACCTGTAGGCCCTGTCTGGGTAGATAAGGTATCCCGTCTGTCTAGATACCCTACCTACCTACCTAGGTAGGTACGTGTCTAATCTATCTACCTAGGTAGAGACACACTGTTTCTTTGGTTCCCAAATAGGTAAGAAGAAAAAAGCGCCGGTAGTGAATAGCAGGGAATCACATAATTTGGAAAATTGGAATAGTGATATGACATCGTACAAGTACAGTGCAGTGCACGATAGTAGATAGGTACAGTACATGCATACATCGCTGCTCTTCGACGATAAATAATGACTTTGAGCATCAATAGCATGCTTCGTTCTTCAACCAGACCAGGCACAAGAAAACAAATGAGAAGAACCGCCCGTTCTAGGTGGATGCCCAGATGGAATCGAGGGGGATTTGACAAAAAAAGTCAAAAAAAATGAAAAGACCCTGCACGAACACTACAAAAAACACCAACATGAACCAGTAAAATAAACCAGCCGATGACATAACGCCCATCCCATTTTCTCGTAAACTCCTTTTTCCCCTTGCCTTTTTTTCCACCTTCCGAAACAGAAAAAAGAAAGGCAAAAAAAGCAACCAGACAAACCGATGGTACCACAGCATTATCAATCCCTCCCATAACTAATCTTCAACCTCTTCGCCGGCGGCTTCGACGATCCGTCCCCACCACCACCATCCGTCCCCGTATCCGCGTCCTCATCGTTCCTATTACTATCCTTGTTATTGCTATTACTATTGCCTGCGTTATTACTATTTGCGTCCCGGGCGGCGGCGCCACCACCGCCAGATTTCTTCTTGTTCTTCGACGACCCAGAGCCTCCTGAGCCTCCTCCGGCCTTGACGCTGCCGGGTGTGGAGACTGTGCCGTCTGCTCCTACTCCGGACTTGTTGGTGTTATTGATGTTGCTGTTAACGACGTTATTGGCGCCGTTGCTGTTGCTGTTGCTGTTACTGCTGCTGCTGGCGGCACCGCCGTTGTAGGAGGAAGATGTGGGCGTGGGCGCGTGCGAGGGGGTGGTTTGTGTGGATGAGGGCGCGGGCGATTCCTGTAGAGACTACCAATATCAATATCAATGTCGATGCCCATGTCGATTTACTTCCTGCAAGGGAGAGTGAAAAAAAAAATGATGTCTATACATACTCTCATGAAACTCGCCGAACTCCGCGAAAAAATCCTATCCTGATCGTTGACCTGGGCCTTCCGCCGCGCGGCCACGCCGCCAGCACCACCGCCGCCGGCCGCTCCTCCTGCGCCGGTGAGGGAGCCCAGGCCGCCGGCGCCGCCCAGGCCCGAGCCGCCGGAGCCGGCGCCCTTGATGTAGTTGTCGAAGCCCTTGATGATGTTGCCGGCGGTGGTCTCTTCGAGGTAGGACTGCTCGAAGCGGTAGATTTGGTCCTCGAGTTGGGCCTGTCGTCACGGAAACATTTGTCAGCGTGGTGAGTTGAGATAGAGATGGTAGAGTAGAATGCGATGAATGTGAGTTAAACATGTTGTTTTGGGACGTAGACCCTGTCGCAATTGTATGTGCAATACACGTGCTATTTGTATCCTTCTCATACACGCGCGCGGGGGAGGAAGCAGAGGACGCAGCGGAGAACGCGCAACTCACCATATTCTTATCCATCATCCGCTTCTTCTGCAGCGCATCCCTCAGCTCCCGCCGCAGCTTCTCGTAGTACGGCAGTCCGCGGTTCGTCGCATTCTGATCACTTCCACTACCCGTGGTAGTAGTACCACCACCACCATTGGCGCCGCTGCCCGCGGTGGCAGTGGCAGTAGCCGTCCCTCCGCCGTTTGTCGTCGGGGCGCTCGTCGTCGCGGGAGCAGCGTTTTCCGACATGGCTTCGGCGGAGCCTGAGCTTCAAGTTATGTCTGGGGCTCTTGAGCCTTAAGGGGAGGTGAGAGGAGTGCGGAGACTGCGGGGGGAGGTAGGTAAAAGATCACGCGAGAGATCCGGATCGGACGCGGGATGCATATAGGTATTCGCTAGCGAAAGGGAAAGAGAAGAAAAGGGTCAAGTTGGGAGTCAGGAATTCATCCTGATGACAATGCAATTTCTCTTGATGTCGGAGCTTCGCTTTCTCTCTCAATCGGAGGCGGAGAGAGACCGCGCGCGCGAGAGTCCAGGCCAGGCCGCGTTTTGTGTTTGCGCCGTTTGCATCGGGGACGACGACGTCTGGAGAGGGGGACTCCGCAGCATCGTCATACGACCACAGATGGCAGGAAGGGAGAAGACGGGCTCTTCGCTCCCTGTTTAATTTGATTTATTTGGAGTCTCTTTGCGATTTATCTGTAAAGCAGTATTGTTCAATTTCTCTATCCTAAAGCCGCTCCGCCCTCCCCTCACCGCTCGAACCAGACACTCCGCACCGTCAACATGGACCACGCAATGCACCACACCGGGATGGACATGGACCACGGCCACATGGGCCACGGCGGCATGGACCATGGCGGCATGGACATGGGCGGGCAGTGCAAGATGAACGTGAGTGAGGTCTTCTCGCAAATCCATCTTATTCCTATGTCATACATAACCACTGTAACATTCAACAGCTACTTTATCTGATCCCGATCAAGTACATACCATATCTATCCATCTGATTTTAGTAACACTGCATACAGATGCTCTTCACCTGGTCTGCCAAGGACCTCTGCATCGTCTTCCGCCAGTGGCGCGTCACGGGCCCGTTCTCACTCCTGTTATCACTCGTCGCCATCGTCATCCTGACCGCGGGCTACGAAGGGGTGCGGGAGGTGACGCGGCGGTACGAGGCGGCGCATGCGCAGCGGCTGCGGGCGTATTCGGAGCCGGTGATCAATTCGAGGGGTATGTGACTCTCTCTCTTCTGTTCTCTTTGTCGTGTTGTTCCTTTTATACACGTATTGGACACTTCCCCTGTCGAGATATCATTATCATGTATCAGTATACAATGTGTCTATCATATCATTTATTACGGATGTACATGTACATGCACCCATCCCGTCGCTCGCTCGCTCGCTGAATCTCTGACGTGAACGTCTCAATCAAATCAAGACGACGAGATCGCCGACGAGTCCGCCACACGCACCACAGCGCCTGTGATGGGCAACAGCACTGCTACTACCACTACTACTGATGAAGCGAGCTCACTGCTTGTAGGCTGGGACAGCAAGCGGGCCGCGGAGCAGCGGGGGAAGATCGTCCTGGCGGCGCTGTATGCCGTGCAGGTGTTTTATAGCTTTTTCATCATGTAAGTTTGCTGCATGCAGTTTTCAGGCGCGAGTTATATGTATTTACTTGGGCTATACTGATACTGACGGGGCTATATAGGCTCCTCTTCATGACGTACAACGGCGCGGTTATGCTCGCGGTCGCGGTCGGTGCGTTCCTCGGGTACCTGGCATTTGGGGGCTCGACTGCGGCCAAGTCTGTTGCGTGCCACTGAACTGTCGAGTCATGATTGATTGAAAGAGTTCCTGATTGATCGGGGTTGTCTGAAGCGGGTCTTCTTTCTTATCAGTGAGACCATGTCTCGGGTTTGCTGATAACATGGCCAGACGCGTCTAAAGTGTGAGAGAGCAAGCGCTAGGTAAGAAGTGGGTTTGGTTGTTTTGATGGTTTATTTCTATCGTGGGCGTTCAACGGTTTATTCCCTGCTCGGCAATATATATGTCTTCATGGTATATGCAATGCTTTGTGTTCAAGTCATGCTTCACAACTATGGAACTTCAACATCGCTCTCGTCTCCAAATCCAAAGCTGAATCCACCTCCTTCACCTTCCTCTTCTCCGTCCGGCTTCGAGTGGACGAGCTCGTCCCACTTTCTCTTTTTACCCTCCTTCTTGTCCAGCTGCCGCATCGCCTGCTCCAGCAGATCCGGGTGCGTCTCCCGCAGCTTCTCCACGAACAGCCCGTACGGATCCTCCACGTCCTTCCGGAAGCCGGAGACCTGGTCCGACTTGTTGCGCAGAAAGTCCAGCGCGGCGCCCAGGTGCGCGCGGGGGATGAAATTCTGCGTGATGGCGATGGAGGGCTCCAGGTTCACCACCAGATGCCACCAGCCCGAGGGGACGTGCAGGATCTCACCCGCCCTGCAGATCCCCTCGATGCAGCCCGGTGTGTGCCGCGCCAGCGCGTGGAAGCCCAGCAGCCACTCCGCGATGCTCAGCGGGGACGTCACCTCGCTCTGGTCCGCGGAGACGTAGACGCCCGGCGGGGGAGGCAGCTTCGACGACGAGGGGAACATGATCCAGTACTTGGCGCCGCGGAGGACGGCGTTCCACGCGCTGGTCGCGTTGGGGTCCTTGTGGAAGGTGCTGCCGGACCGTTCGGGCCCGATGATCAGCCACTTGTCGTCCGGCCGCTGGGGCCCCAGGACGGCGAAGAGATCTTCCCCGAAACAGGGCGGCGGCCAGTAGGCGGCCTCGGGCTCCTGGTCCGGCGGCCCGACCTTGAGTCCCATCTTGGAGGCGAAGCTCCGGTCGAAGAGGTACAGCGGGCTCTCGTCCGAGTTGTTCTTCATGTAGTCAACATAGGTCTTCAGGGGCCAGTCGACGGCTTCGGCGCGGAAGACTACGTCCCCGTACTTGGAGACGAGGGTCTCCGTCGACCACTCCTTGTACACGGGCCACTCCTTGACCGGCTCGGTGAGGATGAACGGGCGGTCTGTCCATGACTGCTGGAATTCCTCCGCGGACAGGTTCGGGAGACGGGCAATCTGGTTCCTGGCGGGGATGTTGCTGACGTAGGGATCTAGCGAGATGTGTGCGCAGTAGAACGGGCGGTGCAGGGTATCTGAGTAGAGGTGGGAGCAGTCCAGGGTGGATACTTTATCTGGAGGCAGGTTGAGATACGTTGACCGCCATGTTCCCAGCCAAGAGAATGTTTGGGGGGGAGACCTAGTTTCCTTAGTACGGCGTCTTCTGGTTGATCTGAAGTTGATTTAAGATATGAGATAAACGAAAAACATATCCTCCACTTAGAGGCGAGCATCCACGTGAAATTGCAGGTTGATAGACCAAGGCAAAGAATCGTGTAATGTATATCTAAATAGAGTATATTGATTGGAATACAACTATATCATTCGTCGAGAGAAGTCTTACCGGATAAAAAGCGCCTTCCACAGCTCTTCAGACCTGGTAAACGCATACAGCGCCTTACAGGTGCATCCTACATTCAGGAGACTCTCACTATCGAGGTATTCGAGCAGCGTCAGGATCACCTCGTCGGGCAGGATGCTGAAGGTCCCGATGGCCGCTCGGAGGTCCCATGCGGCGGTGAGAGCGTTGCCACTCGGCTTGACACCGAGGGGATGACATGGGATTGCATCACGACTGTGGTCGAGCGACTCCTCCGCAGAATGAGACTCGGTCTCACTCTTCACAATGCCATTGTTGATGTACGAGGAGGCTGGCTGGGGCGCTGGGGTGTGGAGAGAGACGTCGACCGTCATCTGCCCGACTCGAGCCCTAAGTCAACGAACAACAGAACGGGCCCGGGCTGATTGGCTGTGCGCTGGCGGGCGGCGAGAGCGACACACGAAAGGCAGGGTCTGCCGGGAGCGCAGAGGAGAGGAACACAGCGGGATAGGACAAACCAGACCTCTCGATACACATGCAATAGAAGAAGACACTGGCCCGAGGCCACTGGCGCCGTGGACAGCAGGACGCTGCGCTGCCCGGATGGCGAGAGGCAAGACAGACGCGCGGGAGGCGAGAGGAGCCGGCGAGTGGTGCAGAGGCCGTGGCGCGGCGGCGGTTCGGCAGACGGCGCTAGCATGGAAAATTTCAGGGCTGCAGTGAAAAAAACCACCTCTTCCCTCTCTCCTCTTCTCCCAACCCACACCATCTCGATTATCATACATCTGCTCACGCCCACCGACTAGTTCCTGTCGCGCTCTCTCCGTTCAGAGGGCGTTGGTTCTAGTTTCCTGCTCACACAGCGACCGTCTATTCACACGCGCTCACCGGCCACGACGAAATCCCACGGGATCGTTTGTGGCTAGAGATACCCCGTCTGCGAAAACCACCACAACCCCGCTATTTGACCAGGATCACAGCGCTCCGCCTGTGATCGCCCATCCCATCACTCGCAATCATGGCTTCCAACGACAAGGGTTTGGAGGAGGTCCCTGAGGGTACGTGTCTCATCTCCTTTTCCCCGGCCTTTGCTGCACGCACCCCGCGGGGTTGTCGTCGCCCGTGGTGATTATCACAACCCCGGGCTACGACAACATCAGGGAGCACAGACACTGACAGTGCGCGTCATCCTACAGGCCAGATCGAGTCCAACTATGATGAGATCACCGACTCCTTCGATGCCATGAACCTGAAGCCTGAGCTGCTTCGAGGTATGTCTGCCCCGCCGCAGTGAATGATTAAGACTGGTGTGATGTGCAGAAAAATCCTGACAGTTTCCCCCAGGTGTCTACGCCTATGGTTTCGAGCGTCCTTCTGCTATCCAGCAGCGCGCTATCATGCCCGTCATTAGGGGTAAGTCGCTGTCGACAAAGGCCCTGTTTTGAAGAAGCGTTGGGATTCTAATATGCATCCTTTTTTTTGCAGGCCACGATGTCATCGCCCAGGCCCAGTCTGGTACCGGAAAGACCGCTACCTTCTCCATCTCTGCCCTCCAGAAGATCGACGCCAACCTCAAGGCCTGCCAGGCTCTGATCCTCGCCCCGACCCGTGAGCTTGCCCAGCAGATCCAGAAGGTCGTCGTCGCCATTGGTGACTTCATGAGCATTGAGTGCCACGCCTGTATCGGTGGTACCAATGTCCGCGAGGACATGAAGGCCCTCCAGGAGGGCCCCCAGGTCGTCGTTGGCACTCCGGGCCGTGTCCACGATATGATCCAGCGCCGTGTCCTCAAGACCGACCAGATCAAGATGTTCGTCCTCGATGAGGCCGATGAGATGCTTTCTGTAAGTACTGGCCTTGGCAGCATGGACTCGGGGCTTGATGGACATTTTTTTAACTAACGACATCTAGCGTGGTTTCACCGAGCAAATCTACGACATCTTCCAGCTTCTCCCCCAGTCGACCCAGGTCGTCCTTCTCTCTGCCACCATGCCCCAGGACGTCCTGGAGGTCACCACCAAGTTCATGCGCGACCCGATCCGCATCCTGGTCAAGAAGCAGGAGCTCACCCTCGAGGGTATCAAGCAGTTCTACATCGCCGTCGAGAAGGAGGAGTGGAAGCTCGACACCCTCTCCGACCTCTACGAGACCGTCACCATCACCCAGGCTGTCATCTTCTGCAACACCCGCCGGAAGGTCGACTGGCTCACCGACAAGCTCACTGCCCGTGACTTCACTGTCTCTGCCATGCACGGCGACATGGAGCAGTCCCAGCGTGACATTATCATGAAGGAGTTCCGCTCTGGATCTTCTCGTGTCCTGATCGCCACCGACCTTCTGGCCCGTGGTATCGACGTCCAGCAGGTCTCGCTCGTCATCAACTACGACCTGCCTGCTAACCGCGAGAACTACATCCACCGTATCGGTCGTGGCGGTCGTTTCGGTCGTAAGGGTGTCGCTATCAACTTCGTCACCGCTGACGACGTCCGCATGCTGCGCGAGATCGAGCAGTTCTACAGCACTCAGATCGAGGAGATGCCTATGAACGTTGCTGGTACGTACCCCAGATCTGGGCGCTTTGCTGAATTAAGACGGAATGCTAACGATGCCTACAGATCTCATCTAAACCACCTTTCTCAATCTTGGAACGTCGCGTCGCTTTTCCCGAGGCGGATCGCGGTACCCTCGTGAGTCTGCCCTGGGAGAGGAGGCGTTGACCAGGAACCAACCGAGTCCAGTTACTGGTCGCTGGTTTCAGGCGGAAAGAACTTCAAAAGTGGCTTCCCTGCGTCGCCCGGAATGTAATCTTCTGCTAATGGAGGTTGGCTGAGGACTCGAGCCCGCGGCGGGCATGCTGCGCTTGCGTCTCTCGGCTCTGCCAACGATGGTTTTTCTTGTGTCCTGCGCCCGTGGAAATCCTGCCTGTGGTGTGTTTTGCTCGCTATGTTTCACGGCTTTCTTCTCTCTGTGCATGTCGTCTCTTTGTATCCTTGCTCTGCCTGTTTGGTTAAGCATGCGCCATCGTACTTAATCAATGGGTAAGGCTAAAAAGGTGATTTGTTCATTCGGGCGCTTTTCCATTGTCCTTTCTCCATTGAACAGGCGAGGGCGAACGAATGAATGATGATGACACGGGGGTGGTTGCATACCTGCTTCTCATTGCGATAGATAGAGGTAAAATGCCATTCCAGATTTCCTCAACCTGATCTCTCCACTACATTACTAGTAGCCATCACAGTATGCCTTCGACGTAGACGGAAGTACGGTTGGGAGGATGCGCCGGGTTGCCGGTGGCTCCTTCCCAGGCCTGCACTTTCCATGTTATCACCGTTATAAGATCCTGCCATCTCGCCTCCTAGACTTGATCTCTCCTTCATGCTGCATCCTTTCCGCAAGAATCCCTCTTCCTTGTTCCTTATCTTGCTATCTTTCCACTACGTTCTTTGAAGACTCGAATCTCCGGATAGTATTCTATACTGTTGTCTGCATATCCGTTCACGCTGCTCGTCCATTCATTCGCGTTTACGCCCAACTAAGGCGCTTCCCAGTTCTGCCAGCGATATACATGACCCCATCTTGTTCTGTTCACCTTGGCTTCCAGGGTTAAGAAACGTTCCATCTCCCTAAAGAAAGCCTGCTTCCGCCGATGCCTCAGTCTCTGCTCTCTGCACTCCTCTTCTTCTAGACGATCATCGTCAGACGGTTCATCCCCGCAGCCGTTGGGAGACATCGACATTGCCGCCATGGCGTCTCCGGACGATCCCGAATCACGGTCACAGAGTCAAAGTCCAGCCTCTCTACTATGGGCACACGAGATCCGGCGCGAGAATATCCACCTCATGGACCGCATCGAGGGTATGGGGGTGACACTTGCCTCGACCGCCGAGATGACGCTTACGTTGAAACAATCTGTTGCCGAACTGACGAATCTGGTTGAATCGCTGGCGGCGGAGAATCGTGAGCTGCGGAACGAACTGAAGGATGTAGAGGCAAGATTGGCCACCAGGATTGAATCTCTAGATCCACGAATCGGGATGCTAGAAGACGACAACGCGGAACTCAAGGCCAGTCTGGTGAATGCAGAGAGCAGGTGGAAAACCCTCGTTGCGGAGCACAACCGAACAGTCGCGCAGACAAGGCCGGAAATCATGAAGGAGGTAAAGCGCTTGCTGGTGACGGAGGGGAAGGCACCGCGCTCCAACGGCAGAGTTGACGAGGACCTTGCCAGAGCCGGTATGTATGTGGGATATTTGGTAATCCTTTGCACTCTTTTTATGTGGTGGAATGGTTTAATTCCTTGTTGGTTTTGGGAACAGCTCGTTGGCATCGGTATCCCTTCTGTTTGTTTGTTTTAGTGGTCACCTGGTTGGCATTCGTTGATAGGTATTTATAGGACGTCAGCAACAAAGTCAACATTTTCAGCCCCCTATTTCTGCTGACTGCAGCTCTTGTCCTGTTGACACTGCTCAATCGACAGGTGGTCCTGATAATGCGAACATGCAATTAACCTTGTCTACCCATTGGGATGATCCTGGTGTTGTCGTTCCTGACTCCGTGCCCCTGGACGAGTCCATCCCGCCGTCCGCCCAGCAGCCTCGAGCACCCCTGTCTGAGCTCGAAACCACAGATGGCGAGGATGAGCAGCCATCCTTGGGATTCTTGGCCCAAGACTTTAGTCGAGAGCAGGATATATTGCCGGCAAAATACCCCTTGCCAGAGTTTGAGCAGAACAGACGGTCTCTAGCCGAATATTTTTCTTTTGCTGAGAAAATCTGGACGCAGCTACCGCCTCGGGGGCGAGGGAAGGACGTCGTCGTATCGTTCTGGAGAGGACTTGCTGATGAGAGAGTTAGAGAACTTCTCGAAAAGAAACTGGACGAGGACGGTTGGACTTGGTACGTCCTCAGCGAGTTTTGCCGGAGAATGACCACAGAACACGAGAATCGCTCGAAAGAAGAGTTGAAAAGAGCAGAAGCAGATGAGCTCAAGAGAAAATTGGATGAGGTGAAACGAGGTACAAAGGATGGAAAAGTGACGAAACCCAAGAGAAAGAGGAAGAGGAGGTGCATTTCTCTCGTGCCGACAGATGAAAGTGACCTTATATACATGCAATGAGTTAGTTACGTCCTGCTGGAAGACGATTTCATGTGCTCCTAGAGTTGATGTTGATCTTAATTTGCCAGATAATCGTACTTACATTGCCTAAATCATCAGAGTATATACATCCCTCTATGTGTTTCTCACTATGTTCATGCACTCGAACTCGATGGACACAATCAAGTCTCCTTAAACTCATATCTCCCCTCCCGGTCCTTAACCTCGACCTCAATTCTCCCCTCTTCGATCTCCTTCCCGCCAACTTCAATGCTAGCCTTCATCACCTCTCCGGCCTTGACCTCCCCGACGCCCTTCGGCGTGCCTGTCAATACCAGATCGCCCGGCTCGAGGGTCATGACGCGGGACATGTCCGCCAGAATCCGCGGGATCCGGAAGAGCATCAGCCCCGTCGAGTCCGCCTGGCGCAGCTGCCCGCCCACCGACAGCTTCAGGAAGGCATCGTGCGGGTCCGGGATGCGCGACTTGGCGATGCGCTCCGAGATGGGCAGGAAGGTGTCGAACCCTTTGCCGATCGACCAGGGCAGGCCCTTACGCTTGGCTTCGTCCTGGACGTTGCGGGCCGTCATGTCAATTGCGAGGACGTAGCCTTCCTCCCGTCAGCTTGGTCTGCACCCCGTACCGTACGTAGCACGCAAAGTAACTGGGGGGAGGGGGGGATAAACGCACTATCAATCGCATCCATCGCCCCCGCGTGATCCTCCGGGTCCAGATCCCGCACCGTCTTCCCCATCACCAGGCCCAGCTCCACCTCGTAGTGCAGGACCACGCCCTTGGGGCGCAGCACGGGGCCCTGCCCCGGCAGCAAGATCGACGACGGTGGCTTCAGGAAGAAGAAGGGCTGCTTGGGCCGGGTGTTGTTCAGCTCGGCGATGTGGTCTCTGCATTTCGTGGACGAATGGGGGAGGGTTAATTAGGTTTGTTCGATTTCATTTTCAATGAATGAATAAAAATATAAACAGAGAAGAGAAAAGTACGAGAGGAGCGGGGTCGGCTTCGAGAAAGAACGTACGCATAGTTCCGGCCGATGCAGACGACTTTTCTGCAGTTGGCTCTGATCGCGGATGCCATTGTGTTCAAGTCAAGACTTGAGACTCGATCAAAAAGTTATGGACGGGGAACGGGAGAGAGACGAAAAGATATGAATGCGAATGAAACGAGTGAAGTTTCCCCTCCGTCGACCTGAGGAATGGAGAGAGGGAATATAATTCAGATCCGGGCGGTGGTTCTCCGCCCGCGCGGACGGCGGCCGAGCTGCGCGCAGTGCGGAGTCTGCCGAGTTCGGAAACGGGGCGTCGGGGCCGAGGCCGAGGGCGCTGACAGCGAGATAAGAAGTAATGCGTATGCAGTGAACGGCTGGATTTGAGGTTTACAACTCCGGATCTATTTTATGGTTACTAGTTTTCTCATGGTTAGTTTGCTCTTGTATGTGTCCTCGCTCTGTAGATGTCAACGTCCGATGGACATGTTACAACTATCCACCACATCTATCTAATGTACCATTTGGAGAAACTGAATGAAGTCATTGACCAGAGACGTCGGACTCGGTGCATTTACTAAGCAGTTGAAGGATTTAAAACATTGAATTGGTTTATTTCTATTACCCGATCTATGTAGATTGCTGATCAACTTTGTAAGTAACCATATGGTGAAGTTTTTAGTTGTTCAACTTTCCTCCCATACTCAGAGCTAGTCCCTGCGCGCCCCACGCCAAGCCCGTCGTCCCCGGCTCCACGGCAGTTTACTTCCCATTTCATTTTCATCACTACAGTTAATCCATAATTCGGGCTCTCATAGTATGAAAACCCAAGGCGACGCATAGAGAGGGAAATACTGTCCGATCGGTACCCCAAATTCCCAAATATCTTGATCATCGACAGCTGCAGGAGCGTTGTCGTCATCAGGCTCCCCGGGAACAGATCTAATGACGTCCTGAACTTCCAAAGAGGAGACTTGACGTGTCGTCCATTGCTCCCACTCTGAGCCAGATATACCGTCCGTCCGGCATCAATTAGATAGCGTCACAACTCATTTCACACATTGCTAGAACGGCTTGTTTCGTGTGACCTGATCTGTTCCTGAAGTGATTGTCGATCAAGACAGTCACGGATTCCTCCACAATGCGGGTGGCTGAGATACTCTCGGACTTGACATCTTTACGAGCCTGTGTATGTGTGTCCATGAACTGTGTGCGGGTCTGTTCAGACATGTGGTTTTCATTTATTCCACACGGCCCTGTCTTGAACAGGATATAAACTTGTTCTTCTTGGTCTAACGATACTTCTCGCAGGGCCACACGGAGGCACTCGCCCTCGTCAACGTCCACAAGAATCTACCACCAGAAATCTCTCAGATCGAACCGGCTCGGGAACCGTCAGTCCCTCCTTCGGATGCTCAGAACCCGGATCTGCAGCGGGCCAAGGACCTGGTCGAGCTGCATTACGGAGTCAAGGTGAAGCATATGCAGAATCACGGCGCCGCGGTCGATGAGGACCTGCGCCGCGCGAGGGAAGATGTCAACAGGGTGTTGGCGGAGTTGGGTTCGCGGAGGTAGCCTGAGGCAGACAGAGTCTGTCGTGCTATCTACTTAGGTCCCTGCTTCGATGAGTTTCCTGTCATGTTTGCGGCTTTGAGTAGTAGATCTACATCTAGGCATATGGTAGCTAAGATGATGATTCTAATAGCCACTAGATGTGAAGTGTACGGAGGAAAAGAAGGCTCCCGAACTGCCGTTGATGCCTGAGGCGGCCCGGGCCGACGGTCGCCGGGCTACGGCAGATCATCGACACCGCAAACGCAAGTCTCGGACTTTTGAGAAGCTTCGCGTGCCACTGAGCTCCCCGCACACGCTCTCGATCTCTCTCTCCACGTCTCTCTGACATCTGCCGAAGAGGAGGAAAGCTGTGCGTCAGCGTCTGCCCACCATGGCGACGAGCGTCGATGCCAAGCTGGTCAAACAGACCAAGTTCCCTCCCGAGTTCAACAAGAAGGTCGACATGACCAAGGTCAACATCGAGGTCATGAAGAAGTGAGTTCCCCTCACGACGTCTTGATCCGTGTACGGAGCTGATGGATCCCTGTGTCTGTCGCAGATGGATTGCTGGCAAGATCTCCGAGATCCTAGGAAACGAGGATGACGTCGTAATCGAGCTCTGTTTCAACCTTCTCGAAGGCTCCCGCTTTGTAAGTCCGCTCTTTGGGGCTCTGTCGGTCTTAAGCTTGTCACAAGGCATTGCTGATGATTTTTTTTTCTTTTGTTGATTTCCAGCCTGATATCAAATCCCTCCAGATTCAGCTCACCGGATTTCTCGACAAGGATACGCCCAAGTTCTGCAAGGAGCTCTGGAACCTTTGCCTCAGTGCCCAAGAAAACCCTCAGGGGGTTCCCAAGGAGCTTCTGGAAGCTAAGAAAATGGAGCTGCGACAGGAGAAGGTAACTTTCATCCCTTACAAGCTTCTTCGACCAGACTACTCACTCCGACCAGCTTGAGGCCGAACGAGCTGCCGAAGAAGCACGTCGACGAAAGGAACAGGAACGAGAGCGAGAACGAGAACTCGAAAGCATCAGGCAGAGAGAGCGGGAAGAGCGTGCAAGGGGACGGAGAGGAGGTCCCGGACCTCGAGATTTCAGAGACTCCCGCTCACCGCCACCCAGACGACGGAGCCCTGACCGATACCGTGACCCCCCGCGAAGGCGAGAGATGGATTCGTATGTCCCCCCAGGATCACGGAGGGGGCGTCGCTTCTCCAGATCAATAACCCGCTCCCTTTCTCGTTCGCCGTCTCCCTCCAGATCACCGCCACCACGTCGATCGCGCTATCCGGATAGAGATAGGTCTTGGGACAGGAGGCGTCGGCGATCCATCAGCAGCTCTCGCTCTCCTGACAGACGGGGATATAGAAGAGATAGGAGGCGCAGTCCAGACCACGGTGATGATCGAGCTAGATCCGGTACCCGCAGTGACTACTCGTCTCGCTCACGTACTCCCAGAAGATACCGAAGGAGACACTCGTCTTCCTTGTCCCGCAGCCCGTCGCGATCGCCTGCGCCGAGATATCGTCGCAGCAGAAGGAGCTCTTCTCTGTCCAGGTCAAGGTCTAGATCACTGGTCCGCTCCCACTCCCGCTCCCGCTCCCGAGAGCTGGGCGGAAGGGGCAGCAGATGGAGAAGATCTTCATCTTACGATTCAAGAGCTGATAGAAGAGAAACACGCGCTGATGTTGGCAAGGGCCGTGATACCCGCGATGATGACCGCCGTTTGAGTCGCAGCAGAGACCGGTCGCTCGACCGCAGACGCCGAAGCCCAAGCAGAAGCAGAAGCAGAAGCCGAAGCGATCGCAGCAGAGGCCGCACCCGCACCCTTAGCGTCAGTCCCAGACGCGACCGTTCGCAAAGCCGCAGCCCCAGCCGCACAAGGGAGAGGAAGAGGCGTCGTTCCATTGAAAGATATGCCCCAATCGGCCGAAGGCGGCGCAACACGTCTTCTGTGTCCGTACCCACTGAGAAGCGACAGAGGATGGCTGATGTAGAAGAGGACACCACTATGCGATCGCCTCCGCCCCCTGCAGACGCAGAACCGGAACGTCGAGACTCGAAAGATGACGACAAAAAAGCCCCCGAACAGGAAAAGACTGTAAACCCTGACGAGGTGGGTAAATGAAACCTCGGATGAAAAGATTTACCATGTACTGCCATCTATTTCCCCATATATAATATAATAAGTTACTCTCTCTCTCCATGTTTCCGACGGCTGACACGGGGCTGTGGCTTTCTTTCTTTCAGACCAAAAATAATAATAACCCACGTCCAAACCCCATCTCGCGGTTATCCGCCACGGAGCTGCGCGAGAAGGTGCTTCGAGAGAAGCTGAAGGCCATGCGTCGCGCGAACGCAGCCCCAGAGAAGCCGGAAGGTGAGAAGCCAGAAGCGAGAACAACAAATGGATAACTAGGTAGGTGCCAATCAAGAAGAAGTAGTAAGAATTTGTTGGGTAGGGGATAGGATTGGCCATCTATTATTATTAATACTACCAAGTCTTTCATAACGTGGCACTCGGAAGGAAGCGTTTCAGTCCTTCTTTCTCCTCTCTTTGTTCTATCGAGACTCGAGGAGATTTTTTATTATTATTAGTTCCAATCTGTGAACTATGTCTAAACAGACAGTTCAGAGTGTACTTAGGTGATCTGGCCAGAAAGAAGAAAAATAAATCGTTAAGAGTGGATCATCATGTGGGACTCCAACACATGTATTATGTTCATTATCGCAGTCTCGGACCAGACAGAGCACTGGAAGACCTGCATCCATCCGCTTACTAGCGTGTAGCAGTTTTGCCCGGATCCGGGATGTAGATCTGATCGAATCCATCATAAAGGAAATAAATACCCGTGTTCTTTATAAATACAACTGTTTTAACAGTGTCAATGTGCATTGAGAGCTCCCTAGGGTATGCAAAAAGCCAAATAAGGTATCCTAAAAGGTATTCCGTAGCCTGGAAGTTCAAAGATGTGTTTTGACCATCCTGTATATATATGCAGTGGCAGGACAAAACACCCGCTTCACTACCCACTGCTCATTCTATATATATATATGTATATTTATACTTCTCCATGCGCATAGCTACCTACTTGCTTAGATGTACGTAAATAGATGATTACAGCTGAATCCCCTGTTCCGGTGCATCCCAAACGGTCAGGGGTTAGATTGGATTATTCTTATTCCCTCCCTCTCACCGAATTTCATTATTTTCATTTTCATTTCATTTTCACTTCAGCCACCCCGCACCCTCACCTCACTCATGGGCCGACGAACTTCATGGGAATCTTCAATGTCTGGCTATCTGCAATCTGCAATCTGCTATCTCTGGCTAAGCTGGTACGGATTGTATGTATGTGCTAGATGTACAGTAAATAAAGAGCTCCCCCTCCCCTCCCCTTCTCTTTCTCTTTCTCTCTAGACATCCACAAAAGGCGCCCACCTAATTCAGCTTTCTTTCTATTCTGCCCGTTGAAAAAAAAAAAAGATAAAGGCGCAGGAAGTGATAATGATGATGAGTAAGGATGGTCAGAAGCGGTACTGTATATAATTTGCAAGGGGGAGAAATCTAAATCAAAGTCACGGGAATTGGCCAGGGTCCCCCCTGTCGGAACAACTATCAGGGAATGATAATAATAATAATAAATAATCATTCTGGGATCAACTGGGCTTACTTGGATACAGTAAATCCAATTTAACCATGGAATATTCATTCAACTGGTAGCTTCCAAGGTCACTGAGTTGCGTAAGCATTATGCGCCTCTACTCTTCCCGTCAGCTTACATGGTCTGCAGAATACGAACTCAAGCTCTATATTGTTATTCTTGTTTACAACTTAGGACTGGTACTGTGTGCAGCTCATAGAAATATATTCACCTGCTTCACACACATACTGATAGGAAAAAAGGAGCACTGTCAGCGAAGTTTAGTGTACGTAAGATTATTTGTATTAAACTATCCTATTAATACACGAAACACCCGCTCAAAAAAATCGACCTAACCGACAGATGCGTGGCCGCGCACATATTGTCAAGAACAAGTACAACGCCCTTTTCTATGTGTCATTTGTCCTTGTCGCCGTTAAAAAGGGATCCGTCTGAGCTCAGCTCCGCTTAGAAGCGGGAGACGACCGGGACGCGAGGACCCGGGACAGAGACAGGGAGACCGTTGACCTTGGGAACGGCGGAGATGTCAGGGAGGTTGACGGAGCGAGCAGACTTGTTGCTGCAGGTGCAGCCAGTCAGCCAGTGAGTGAGGATGGCCTTGACGTCGGCGTCAATGTTCACACCAACACCACCAAGGAAGCCGGCCACCTCCGCAATGGTGTGGAGGGCGAGGTCAGCGACGCTAGATCCAGCAGCAGCGACGGCGAGAGCACCACGGACAGCGGCGCTGAGGGTGGCGTCAACGGTACCGGAGAGGAATGCAGTGATCTTGGCGACTTCGTCGGCGGCCAGGGTGACGGTGTCGTGAACAGCGATACCGACTGAGAGCCAGAACGTGAGAAGACCCTTGAGCTCAGCGGTGAGGGAGCACTCGGCGCTGGCAAGCCAGAGGGACAGAGCAACGTGGGCATCGGCGCTCAGGGAAGCAGCCACTCCACCCTTAGCAGCGAGCTCGAGCGCGGCCTTGATACCAGCATCGAGCTTAGCAGCAGCGTCGCTCTCGAGGAAGGCAGACAGAGAGGCCTGGGCAGCGGCGTTGAGAACTCCATTGGCGTCGACACGAGCAGCGATAGCGGAACCAACAGAAACGGTCGCAAGGGCATCGTCGGAGTTGTCGCCAGCAGCGACAACACTGCCACCAATAGTGCCCTTGAGCCATGCCTGCAGAGCTGCCTTCAGATTGGCGTCAAGAGAGGCGGCGGCGTTGAGATAAGCCTCCAGGGCGGCCTTGACATCCGCTCCCAGGCTGACAGCGAGACCTCCAGCTGCAGCAACGTGAAGTCCGGCCTTAACCTTTGCATCGAGGTCAACAGCGGTCTTCAGGAAGGCAGAGAGCGAGGCCCTGGCGTTGACATCGAGGACAGCGCTAACAGCGGCCTCGACGCCCTTGACAATACCGTCAAGCGAAACGGTGAGACCGCCCTTGGCAGCGATCTGGGCAACGGCGGGAATATACACGCCGAGATCAGCGAGGAGATCAGTCGAGAGAATTGCAGAGTCATCCCCATTGCACCAGTTAAGCACAGATGCCTTGAGCGAGGCATCGATGTGGACCGCGGCAGCGCTGTTGAGCCAATTCTTAAGCTGCTGCCTCGCGCTGGAGTCAATTTGACTTGGCTTCACACCCATGGCACATCCCTGCAGGGCTGCAGCTCCCTCCGCACCAAGGCCGACGAAGAGATTCAGATCAAGAGCACCGCCGAGGAAAGGAGTCAAGTCAACATGGAGGCCGGCGCTGACGTTCACGGCACGACGGTCGAGGGAAAGGTCGGTAGGAAGAGCGAGGGCGCAGGCCGCCAAGCTGGCCAGGACGAAAAGCTTCGAACGCATTGTGACAGGAAGATTAATTAACAAGACTGTCTGAAAAGAATGACGGATGTATTCGCGACGGTGTAAAACGAACGACTGCTCTTGATGAGCCAATGCAGAATGAGAGACTGAGGTGAGAAGGATGTCAAGGACTGATCGAGCGGATGGAAGGGTAATCAGCAGCACAGTTTATATACCCCTGAGGAGCTCCTAATCCGCTGAAGGCTCTCATCGTGGATACCCTCGCTAAGAGCGATAGCAGTTTCCTGGGCTTCCAAGAAGTCTCGAGCGTCGACTAAGGCGAAGAGACGATGTGGATCCTGTCTCCATCGTGGAGAGCCTACTCCGTAGACGAACGGGTAATGACCGTTAGACAACTGTTAGACCGGGGCCCTTCGAGAACGGACCCGTTGGTTTCTATTTTAAACGACATACTGAGTATCCGTAGGTCAACAATCAAAATACGAAATGGTATCTTCGAATCCTTGTCAATGTCGCAGTGATTAATGACAGTTGCGGCAACCGCTCTGCGGAACCGAGATCGCTGCTCTCATCACATTGTATCAGTGGATAGGTATTGTACGGCAGTATCTATGGTACGGAGCAGTAGTTTGCAGTAGAAACGATGATTGCACAGCCGCAGCTCCAGAATGCGAGCGCCTTACTCCGTAGTAGAGACACAGCGCGGACTCCTTGACCAGCCGAGGTCAAAGGAGTGATATTAGTCTGGAACAACCGGACGAGCTGAGATCGCTCTCTCAATGTTGGGTCTGCCAAATCCAAGTCACGCCAACAATAATAGGAATGGACCTCAGTACTGACGCATGAGCCACGTCGATCACTGTCATTCTCGGATTCTCCACCGACTAACGGCACGTTAATCTTACCGACGGCGAGCATGGCTGACCGAACAGCTGGTTGTCCTCTTATCCGGCTTTTTGTTAGCTCTGCGTCAGGCTCAACAGAGCTAGATGCTTTCAATAGCCTGTCTTGGGCGTGGAAATTCCCTTCAAAGGTTACCAGTGGTATCCTCTGCAACAGGCTCAGGTTGCCAGCACTGAAAGGGGTCCACATGCATCTTCCCCAGACATGCACAATTTTTGCCTTGTGATTGAAACATAACATTTAACTTATAAACGTGTCGACCATGTCCGAATCGGCGTACCGGGACACCCATGGAATATGCAATCTTCCCGACCAGCTGAATCTTCAGCCCTAATGATGCGGGACCTTGGAAAACTTCGTAGAACATTCCCCACAGGCGCACTAGACAGGGATGTCAGCCATGGATTACTTCCGTCCTCGGTAGAAGCTGGCCTCACAAGGTCTCAGGAGCAGGGGACGGCCCTATCCCTCTCGGTCTCCCTCTTGGCTAGAACCGGGTCTATGGGCAGCTGGGCACCGTCCATCGCTTCCGCAGCCATGATCCGGCGTTCCTGCGCTAGCTAAAGGAGTAGCCTTAGGCTTAGGGCCTTGTCAGCTGAGGATCCGCACCGGACGCAGAGACGCCCGGCCACTAATAGGGTCAATAGCCGCAGCAAGTGGACGCCGACTCAGCCCAAGGATAGCGGGAGGATCCAGAGATGCCGACGCTCCCGGACGGGGAAGCTGATGTCCTGACCCAACCATCTGAAATCAACGCGAGCTCAGCCTCGCATGACGCGAGTCGGAGAGGGAGAGCCTCCGAGTACAGCCTCGAGCTTTTCGATCGCTCCTTTTTGCATTGTTTGCTTGACCTGACGGCCCGGAGGTGAGACTTAACAGAATCCAAACCCAACGAGGTCGTCGTGACAATGGCTGCAGAACAGCTGAAGTCGCTGAAGAAGCCCACGGGCCGACCCGTTGCCGGGGTTTCCCCATTGGGCAAGGGGGCGGGAGCGCCCCGGATGACTAAGCAGCCGTACTGACTAAGCTGTTGCTGTGGAGACGTCTGTTGTGGTCTGTTGTGACCGTTGTTCACGTGACTGATACTCGCGCTAGGATGCCAGACCGTCGCAACCTCGTGTCTTCGCCTTGGATGAGCCCTCGAGGCATTGAACGGCAGGACACCGACCCCCGCTGCTCTCTCCTGGGGGCGTCGACGTTGATGCGCTGATCCGCGCGCGGTGGATGATACTATGGCGACTCCGGCTTCCCCAACCCCTCTTCCACCAACTTACAGCAGCAGCGTTTATCGTCGGTCGTCGTCCCTGCAGATGTCCCGACCGACGCTTTCACGGTCGCTTTCCAGGCGCGGCTCGCCACTCTCGAATAATCCAGCCTCGAATAATGAAGCTTTTTCAACGTCCAGGCGGTTTGTGGAAGGCGACAGTTCAGACGAAGATGTCCCAGAACCAAAGTTTAGTGCCTCTGTTAAGGCACTGCTGGGGGAAGATGCATTGGATCTGGATACTTCTCCCCGCCGTGAGTCCTATTCCAAGGGGTTGTCTGGCGAGGGAGAAGGCTCGCAGCCGTCTTCTGGCAGGCTGGAACGACAAGTTCGAATCGCTTCACCTAATGAACAATCCACTGGAAGTCCAGCCCCTCGAGTGGTCCGTGTGGGGTCTGCACGTACGTCATTGAAGAGGGATGGCTCTCTTCTTTCCAACAGCGAAGGCGCGGAATCCAATGCGCGGGACAGTTCCAACGATTTTATCACCCCAGCCCCACGGCTGCGCAGCGTCCGCATCACCGGATCTCGGAGTCACACCCGCTCCCCTGAGTCGGTATCACCGAGCCAGAGGAAATCAGCGGAACGGAATCCTGCTGAGGATCACAATAGTACTCACTATTCCGGAGATGAGAGGAAGCCGCGCTTCGAGGACGAGCAAGCTCCACGTCTAGGTACTGCCAGCGTGCTCCGTACACGCAATGGAGAGGAATTTGGCATCCACAGTTCTCTGCGTGTGAAGAGAGTCGGACGACTCACTGGCTCTTTTTTGAATGGTCCAGCAAGGAGAGGCGTGCTGCGGAGGCAAAGCGAGGAAAACAATGGGCCTTTGGATGAAAAGCCCAATGACAGCCCTAGAGAACCAAATGAGGACCCGAACGCGAATCCTGCCAACTCTGACAACAAGAGAGCCTCTACATCGCCCAAGTTAACGTGGGTAGATCCTAGTCCTCAGCCTCCAGATGGAGAGCCCGGTTCATCAGGCGCTGCTGGCAGTGATGATGGACCATTCTCGAGACCTTCTTCACCAAAGTCATACGGGTCGCGGTCGAAATCGACCCCGGGAACAGGTTCGGAGGCGTCGTCTAAGTCGTCAGCCGCGAAGGAGCAGCTTGTGTTCAAGGTTCCTTCCGTGAAACTTGTACATCAGACGGAAGGGCAGGAAAACGATCCACCGCCGACATTCAAGCGCGTCAAATCGCAAGGACTTAGTATTTTGGATAGACCCGAGAAATTCTCGGTAGTATATGACGACGACAAAAAGGATGCCGATAAGGCCCCGGAACCCGGCTCACCAAGACATCCGCTGGCTACTCGAAGCAGCAATACACCTCGGAGAGCTGCTCCGCCACCGCCCAAGATGTCAGTACTCGAAACTGCTACGGCTACGGGAGGCGCAGCAACGGCATCTCAGTCCCGTAAGAAACGAAGCCAGATCTCGGTTAACCACAAGCCGTTCACCCGCCTGGACTGTATCGGTCGAGGCGGAAGCTCAAGGGTGTACCGTGTGATGGCTGAGAACTACAAGATCTTTGCCTTGAAGAGAGTGAACCTTGAGGACGTTGACCCCCTAACTCTTGCTGGCTACAAGGGAGAAATCGAGCTCCTGAAGAAACTCGAAAATGTGGATAGAGTCGTCCGGCTTTTCGATTGGGAAATCAACTCGGAAAAAAACACCCTCAGTGTCCTCATGGAGATTGGCGAATCAGATCTGGAGAAGATCCTCACATATCGCCTGAATGCCGAAGACGCTGTATTCGACGTGAGCTTCACTCGATATTACTGGAAGGAGATGCTCGAGTGCGTTCAAGCTGTTCACAACTTCAACATCGTCCATTCGGACTTGAAGCCCGCAAACTTCCTTCTTGTTCAGGGCAGACTCAAACTGATTGACTTTGGGATCGCCAATGCAATCCAGGACAACACCGTCAATGTGCATCGAGAACAGCAAGTGGGAACGCCTAATTATATGTCTCCAGAGGCCCTGATTGACTCCAATGCTGCAATTGGTCTGCCAGCAAGTATGGGTAAACTCATGAAGCTTGGTAAGCCAAGTGATGTCTGGAGTCTTGGCTGCATCCTTTACAAGATGGTGTATGGCCAACCGCCGTTTGCCCGAATTGCCAAGTACTACGAGCGGATTATGGCGATTCCGAACCCCAAAGTTCAGATCGAGTTTCCAGCATATGGTGTCGGCGGCGTCGCAGTTCCTCCTGGGCTCATCCGCACGATGAAGCGGTGTCTGCAACGTGATCAGACGCTCCGCCCGACTGTGGAGGAGCTGCTCAGCCAGCGAGATCCGTTCCTGTACCCTGAGGCGCAGCTGGAAGGCACCGTGCCTGTCACTCAGGAGATGCTCAGCCGGATCCTAACCAATGTGGTGAATCACTGTCGGGTCCGGGGCATTCCCAAAGATGAGGAGTTGGCAGCATGGCCAGCGGGCTTTTTTTCAAAGATCAAAGCAGCTTTGGAAGAAGAAAACGCTCGTTAATTTTTCCTTTTGCATAATGACAGCTCTATTTTCCTTTTTGTTTTTGGTGTGGGCGTTTTTGGTTCTGAGTGAGATTCCTTAGCGTTCGGCGTCGTATGGGGTTCCTTGGAGCATTTATTACTTGCATTTTGTTGATTTGGATCTTGATGATCTCTGTGAAGACCACATTTTTCTCCTCTTGGCGCATAATGAGTTTGGTCGGCCTTTTCGCCTCTTGACAGCGTCCAAGCGTGCGGCATGATTTTCATGTGTTGTATATGAATTCTTGCATTTTACTGAAGCTGGAGTTGGCGTGATGATCAACCTTGATTCCCCACCTCTGGTTTGTTGCTTCTTGTTCGACGTTCCACGTTCTACGTGCTACGTTCTTTTGGTGTAATGTATTTTCCTTTGTCTCTTCGAAGTGATAGGCAATTGGAGAATTGATCTTCTTAGGAAACCTTTGCCCACCGTATTACCGTTTGCAAGTACGAATCTGGCGGGAACGAATTTTGGCGGCTGGCCTCAGCTATTCGTTCATTAATGAGAGCTGCTACCTGACCCTGCTCCTGTTTGCAGCGTCGAGCTCACGCTGTCTGAAACAATATGCATTAATGCTACGCTGCAAAGGTATACGTTGCGCTCGCTCTTCAACTTTCCACAATGGCGAGTGTCTCCACCCATTGTCATTTTATTCGGCTGCTCTCTGACGACTTGAGTGACTTGAAACTCGCCCTCCTCATATTGCGATTGAGGCAGGACGTTCAAGATGATGACAGTACAACTATGCTCTTCGCCGGTATCTTCAAGGTATCAGAAACAGCGCAGATAGATATCCGCACGGGTGATCCTTGAACCTAATACGAGGCAGCTGAGCACATGGAACCCTATCCCATCTCGCAAGACGGATGCTGGATAAACCTAGGTTGGTCGGTGGCCAAGTCGAACAACGTATGTGCACAGCAGGAGACAAGAAAATAAAACAGAGATGGAGTTGGATAAGTGAGATGACTACAAAGGCTATTTATTATATACCAAGGTAATACTGGCCTGTCTAGACCTCCCAAGGCTCAGCGGGAGAATGTTGGAGTGGCCTGATGCGGTCTATCGGTTGGAATCTGGAGAGGATTTTTATTCAGATACAGATACACGGTTCACCGTGAAGAATCTCGAGTCCACCCCACAGAACGGCCCGCGTCCGCAAAAGGTAAATGGTGGCCCTAAACTCTAACCTGGGTCCCGGGACGGCTGTGTTCCTTGGTTTCAGGTAGATCGCCTCGGCCGCCTTACTTTATACTTTGACCTTATTCTGGGGACATGGATCGATCTACCGAGGTAGCGTGTAAGCTATTTTTTATATATATAACTACTTGTATACCATCTCTCCCAGTGCGATGAATATGGATATGTGGATTTGTCTGACCGCTTAGGCTTAATAGGTAGACTTGGGCAAGCTGAGATCCAGGGCTTCTGTGCCTGCTGATTGGCTCAGGATTGAGGCGGAATGCTGACTGCCTAGGCCTCCGCATGCGCCGATTGGCCAAAATACTGGATTTTATATTCTGCTCAGATATACAGTGTCTAGAGACGGTACAGTATATTGGTTGTGTTGTTTGCGACTTGCGTTTACTGTGTACATACAACAGTTCTGCCCGGATGCAGTGACGCCGAACACTATGACTCAGAACAACTCATCATCGACCAGCACAGGATTTCAGAAGCCCCCTTCTTGTTCCCGCCGCGCCATCTTCACTACCATCCTCAGAAAAAGCTCCATCGACGAAGTGTCCCGCGCCCTCCGCCTCGCCTCCGCTTCGCCTCCGCCTCCTCGCCCGACGAGTACCGCTCCCTCCTTTCCCAGGCCCTCCGGAGCGCAGTGTACCACGGCTCCGCTTCCATGGTCGAATACCTCCTCTCCCAAGAAAAGGCCCCAGGCCTGGACACCCTCACTCCCCTCACAGTCGCCGTCTCTCCCTCTATAGAGCTTCTCTCTGTCCTCGTTTCACACGGCTGGGACCTGAACCGGCGCCAGCCCGACCATGGCGGCCCCGGTCAACGCCTTCTGGACTTTATTTGCGGCGACGAAGCGTTGGTGCGCTGGTGTCTGGAGCACGGGGCCTCAGCGGTGGAGGACCTGGACCCGGACCCGTTCAAGCGACCGCCGCTGCTGGAGAGCGCTGCTGCCTTTGGGACGGTGAGTACTTTCCAACTTCTACATGAGCGGGGTGCAAGGCTGGGCAGGAGGACGCTGCATCGGGCCGTTAGGAATGCGGCGCACTGCAGTAAGAACGACCTCAAGGAGCGGATGGAGATGGTGAGATATCTCGTGGACGGGCTCGGGCTGGATGTCAATCAGATGGATACGGAGGAGGGGGTCAAGTTACCAGATCGTTGGGGCCCGCCGATTTGCTACGCGGCAATGTGGGAAGAAGGGAAGGGAGGGGCGGAGGTGGTCAGATTCCTGCTTGAGCGAGGGGCGGATCCGACTATCCGGGACTGCTGGGGGATTAATGACGCTTTTCGCCTGGCGGAGTTTAATAAAAATCAGGGGATGCTGGAAGTGCTGAGGGAGTGGAGGGAACAGAAACAGAAACAGAATCAGAATCAGGGAGGCTAGGGGACATATCCCCTTTGACTCCCGAGGTCGCTACTACTGTCTTCCTGGCCATTCGGAACTCCGTATACCAGTGAGTGTGCCTAAAGATTCAACACTAGAGATTCTCAATCCCCGGAGTTCCTGCCTCTCCCCCAAGAATCAGATAGGGGGCCCTTGCGGGGGGATGTTGTAGGTCGAGCGGCGTTGCGTCACTTCGAGGTGGATGGAGGCTGGAAGCGAACAGTGATATCATCTTTCTGGAAAAGGGAATGAGAGCATGGTCACTATGTCTTGTGTGCAGAGTAGTCTTGGAATGAGTAAAAATAGCACAGTAAGGAGTAGTACAGATCATTTATGGTGCAGTCCCTCTTCTGGGAATTCATAGTTCTTTAAGCTGCGAGGGGCGCATTGCAAACAGACACATTCATATCAAAGAATGACATAATCTCTGGGATCTGGGAGTATCAAATCTTGCAGCCGTTCCTGCGTCCAAAATTCATCAAAGGTACTGCGACAGCGAACGGCTGAAACTATCGTAAGTTGAGTAAGGGATTACCGGACGTCTGCTCCGCCAGGCGGGACTCCCCCACGCGGGTCCCGCCCAACCCGCCGGGACCGTCAAGCCGCCACATGCCGTTTCCATAGCGACACTCCACCGGCGGACTCCAAGACGAAAGTACTAGCTAGGCATGCGGCATCCACCATGACCATGAGATCATCCATCGCCTCTACGTGATGTCCCAGAATAAAAGGCGCCGGATGACCGACTCTCCCCGGAGGGCGGTGCCGTTGCGCGGGCGCTTTATCAATGGCATCTGGCACTGCAACTGTGATCCTCGCCTGCCCGCAGCCTTTTTTGAGACCAAAAAGCAAGGTGTAAACCAAGGGAAATGGTGTAAGTGGATCTGGCAGATGACGTTACTGTCGATACTGACGGAGCAAGCAGTTTATACCTGCCAGAAACCTCAGAATGAACGCTGTAATTTCTTCTTGTGGGCTGAAGAAGCTGAGGCCCGTGAGAAGTTCATCGTCCTTTCGAACGCACGATCGGAGCCGGAGTCGGATAAGACGCCCAAGACGCCTAAGACGCCTTCAAAGACAGTCCTGACGGGGAATGGACTCCTTACACCGGCGACTGGCAGGGGAGGACGCTACCGCGATGCGCTGGAGGACGACGTGGAAAGTCCTTCGAAGAGTCAGAGGTCTTCCAAGACGATATCAGGTGACGAAGACTCGTTTGGCTGGGATGATGATTTAGACGACGAGGTGGAGCAGCTGTTGGACCGCCCACCACCACCGCCGCCGCAACCCAACTTCTGCCCAGAGACGCCTCGAAAGACACCCAGGGCGGCCACAATCACTTCGTCGCGCAAGAGGAAACTTGAGGAAATAGAGGATAACGATGGCGCCGCAGCAGCTCAGGCCACTCCCAGAGCTGCGTCCCAGAGAACTCCTCTCCTTACCCCATCATCTCGACACTCCTCGCAGATGGACTCCTTCCCCCCTTCATCCGTGGAGATATCAAAGACACCTACCCCCAGCAGATACACCAACGTCCTTTCCGCGCACTCCCACTCGGATAATTCCGAACTTGCCACCACGGCGCTGGCACTCCTTGACCGCCACGACGTTGTGCTCCCCAGAAAGGCAAAGGACGAGCTTGTCGCGTTGCTGAACAGACACGAGCTAAGGACGCAGGGGATTGTTCGAGGAAGAGATATAACACGACTGGCGCTGAAGAAGAAGGAAGAACAGATCAAGGAGTTGAATGAGAGGATTAAGGGGCTGGAGGCTCAGAGGGAGATGGATAGGGCCGTGATTGATGGGCTGAAGGAATGTCAGCGATCATCGGTTTGATTTTTGGCTTGGATCTGGGCGGCATTTTGAGGTCTGTACGGCGTTGGCTTGAGATACCCCTGTGCATATGTGCTGTGTGTACGGTAAGTTTTCCCCTCTAGATTGTTTTCTGTATTAAGTCTTCATGTTATGGTTTGGACATCATGCTGTTGCGGCCACTAGCCTCGTTCTCTGACTACGGGAGTATACCGATTCAATTTCGTACCTTCTGCAGTTTTCTAACCTATTTTTGTATTCAAATTTTTTTTTCGTATGAAGATTTCTCGGGGTTCTTGTTATGATGCATTGCCCATCGATTTTTTCGGGCTTGATTGGTGTTCTGAACGCACTTTGCCACGGTTGGAATTAGTCCATATCACGTTCAGTTAAATTGACGCCTGGTACGAACCTGAAGTGATTCAATTCTGGAAGCTCGACAAGCAAAACTACAAATATTGGAATTGTTATGGAGTCTCAAGTGAAAAGATCCTGGAAAGTTGAATCCCAAGAGAGGTCCAAAAAGCTCACACACATATTGATTGGGGGGGGGGGGGGGCAACTCGTATGTATGCTCGGTTACTATAAAGGATGTCGACCTACAATTCATTTCAAAGTTCTGGTCGACGGAGAAAGAAGTAGTAAATAGGTAGGCAAATACATGAAACATGCCAGGAAATCCCTTATTCTCTTTCGAAACCCAACCCCCTGAGGGGTGCTACGAAAACCCTTCTTGGTCTGTTAGGAGATATTGCTAATTACCGCACCCCTGCAACCGGTGGGTTTTGCTAGCCTAGAGATAGTTTTATTACCTGGTCTCCTACGAAGAATCGTATGGTCAATTGCTTGTATCATAGTGCTGGTTCTGGTCTTCCGAATCAGTATGTGTGCCACCAGCCTTATCTTATCGCCCCGCAACATGACGACACGTGACTATAAATTATCCGAAGCGCTGCAAATTGCGTATCGACGGAAGCCATAGAGGATAAAAAAGGTCCTGCGAATAATATCCCAAATGGACACGGAGCGACGCGCTTAATAATCTGTATTCTCCATTGCTACGATTACACTTGATCTCAGAGACCTGTGGTACGGGCTATTCCTCAATGACCTCACAAGTCGAACTGTCCCAGCCAGTCGAGAGCGAGCTGCCGGCGATGTTTCGCCCACCCGTGAACCGCGCGATGCGCGTTCTCGATCGCTCGTTCTTCCGCAAGACGGTGCCTCTCACCGCGGCGACCGTGTTCGAGAACACTAACATCGCCCCGATCCGGAGCGAGCTGCTTAAAAGTCGTGACCTCCTTGCGGTGCCGAGACAGAGCCCCATCCGGAGTCCGCAGGAGAAGACGGTGCAGGCGTGGAAGAAGCCGGGAGAGGCGGTGGAGAAGAGCGATCTGCTGAAGAAGTGTCTTTTGCTGAGAGAGGATATTAAATATGATGGTGGGTGTCATACGGTCTTCGCCCATTCCTTTGGCTTTTGTGAGCCGAAGAAGTTGACTGACTGGCTTGGATAGATTCTACGACGTGGTCGCCGAAGATAACTGAGCTGGTGCAGAAGGGGACTGTTGGACTGGGGCCTTATGATCTGGAGCTTGATTACAATTACTGGAATTATGGTATGGGTGATTGCGCCCTTATGTTGTTTCCGGGCTAGTACTTACGGGGTTCAGAGGATATAATTAAGGCTATTCTACCGGAAGACGAGGAACTCAAGGAGACTCCTGTTGGTTTCACGCAAGTCGGACATGTTCGTAAGTTTTCCATCCATTTATCGTCGGTTAAAACATACTAACTGCGCAGTGCACTTGAACCTGCGGGATCAATTTCTGCCGTACAAGCACCTCATCGCCGAGATATTATTAGACAAGAACAAAAATATCCGCACGGTGATCCGAAAGACGGAGGAGGTGGGTTCGCACAGCGAATTCCGCACCTTCCCGTACGAGCTCCTGGCCGGGGACAACGACATGAACGTCATCGTGCACGAGCAGGACTGCGAGTTCCGCTTCGACTACTCGCGTGTGTACTGGAACAGCCGTCTGGACACGGAGCACCGCCGGCTGGTGGAGAAGTTCAAGGATGGCGAGATGGTCTGCGACGTCATGGCGGGCGTCGGTCCCTTCGCCATCCCCGCAGGCAGGAAGCGGATCTTCGTCTGGGCTAACGACCTCAATCCGCACGGCTGGGAGGTCATGTTGGATGCGATCAAGAGGAACAAGGTCGAGCAGTTTGTCACCGCGTTCAACCTCGACGGCAGGGATTTCATCCGGAGGTCTGCCAAGGAGCTGCTCGAGTCGGAGCCAGTCGTGGTCACCATCGAGCCGAAGGCAAAAGCAAAACGTAGTGAGAAGAAGGCCGAGGATGGCGCTGCGTCTGCACCTGACTCTGCCCCTATCCCTGGGGCAAAGAGATATGTCCGCCCGTCCACCCCCGACCACTACGTCATGAACCTCCCTGCCACGGCAATTGAATTCCTCGACGCGTTTGTCGGCCTGTACGCCGGGCACGAGTTGCTATTTGCGCCTCACACGTCCCGGCGCCTGCCGATGATCCATGTCTACTGCTTCTCGGGCAACTCGGACAACGAGCTCGACGATCACATCGACATCTGCAAGCGGATCTCGGAGCGGATCGGCTTCACCGTCACGCCCGAGGATAGAGTGGGCGGCCTGGGCAATCAGGAATTGGAGCTGGAGATCTATAATGTCCGGTTGGTGAGCCCGAAGAAGCAGATGTTCTGTGCAAGCTTCCGTTTGCCAAAAGAAGTGGCTTTCAGGAAGGTATGAAGACGTTTTGTGATGCCATGATCCATCATTTCATATAGAAAAATGGCGTTGGAAGGACATTGAGGATACTGGAGAGGAGTATGGTATAGAAAATTGAAAATTTGATACCCTGTGAATGGAAACGTCCCCTTTCATTTGGCTTGACTGTCCAACTGTCCATACTGTAGATCATTCCAAGTAAGCAGAGGACCATATCTTTAATACCTTGCAATGCATGTATTATTATATGGCCGTGGTCGTGCTTGGGGTCTTGTCGATACCACCAGCCCGGATCCCGATCAGACTCGGCCCGACTCCGGGGCGCCAAGCCCGGAGGCATCTCTCCATCGCCGACGCGGGACTTTGCCGCTCAAGCGGCCGCCTGGCGACTCTTCCAGAACATCACGCTGCATCGTGCGACAACAAGACTGCTACTCTTCCCTGCTCGTCTCTTTCTGTCTTTGCGCGAGCCATATCAATACTCTCCTTCGCACCCGTTGAAGAAGACCAGCCTCGCACAAGCCAGCAGACGGAAAGACATCAAACGAGATGAGTTCTGAAATGAAACTTCCGCCCCCGACGCACCGCAAGCGCGTCGTGCCCCAGGGCGAGCTCGAAGCCTCCTCGACGCTCAAGCTTGGCCCAGACCAGAACACGCACACGCTCTCGCTGTCCGAGGCGCGGCTCGTCATCAACAAGGTGCTCGAGAACAAGCGGCGGAACGGGAGGAAGTATGAGGAGCCAGAGTACGTCCTGCCCTTCTCGAACTTCTTTTTACTGGGCTACGAGAGGTGATGATGATGTTAACTGCTGGGGCAGGAATTTGACCAAGACGCTCGACTACCTGGAGGTGTTCGCGCGGTTCAAGGACGAGGAGAACATCCGCGCCGTGGAGCGGCTTCTCAACTCGCACACGGAGCTGGAGATGTTCGAGAGGTCGCAGTTGGGTATGTTTAATTAGCATACCACCACCGACATACGTATGCATACCCATAATATATAATACTAACTCGCAAACAGGCAGCCTATGCTGCGACAGCGCGGAGGAAGCCAAATCCCTCATTCCCAGCCTGCAGAACAAGATCTCCGACGCCGAGCTGCAGGAGCTCCTGGACGAGCTGACCAAGTTGCGGAACTTTACCGAGTAAAATAAACATGTACTTTTTTCGCTCTTCCGTTTTGAGGAAGAATCCCAACTTTTCCACTTTTTGGGAAGCTTTATCATGATATTGATATTGATACCTGATTATTAGCAATGGAGTTTCGGGTGTTTTGGGGAGAAAGGAATGAATGAATGAAAGGAATGAAGAAAGGGACAAACAACACAGAAATAATAATACGGAGTATGAATGTGCTCCATGCATACATAGAAACGGGATGAAATGTGGTTGTTTGTTGCTTTGGCTCAGGCGAAGTTTCATATCTGCATTGAAGATCATGGCTCTACTTCTTACTTGATATCCAGATGCCAGTTTTGTTGTGTGTATGTTGGTGTATGTCTCTGTTTATCATCTATCCGCGTAAATGAAAATGCGTGTTAGCTGTGAGATGTTTTATGTTGTCGATATATACCAATGTATGCAGACTCACTTAGGGTTTTCATATGCTCTAGAAAGTAGAAGAGTAGAAGCTTTTTACCTAGTCTTCTAGGTTGAAAACGAGTACCATGGCGTTTTGCTTAGGTTTAGTGTATTCCGTAGACAGGAAGTCATACTATACCATTTTTGATGGCTTTCATTGCAAACATACTCGTATCGAGATATCAGAGATGAATAGAAATACACCTTTGACAATGGTGACGATAATGAAACTATCTGTACATAGGGCAGGAGTGCCGTGGAAGTATATCTCCCCTCGGGACATCTTAACATAAAATCAGAAGTCAGGTTCGAATCGGACAGGTTCCTCCCCAATCATCCTTAACCCTTCCTTTTCTTCCTTTGTTTTTGTTTCTGCTCAATCAAGACTTCTTCTCCACCCTCTCATTGGCACCCTCCGCGCCATCCTCGATAATCTCCGCCCCCTCCTCCAGCAACTCCTCCAGACTCTTGACCCGCAGCTCCATGACCCGCATCAGCGTGTAGCGGTGCTTGCTCTTGATATGCCGCACGTGCCGCTGCCTCCTCTTCGTCTTCTCCTTGATGCGCATCGGCTCCGCGTCCACCCCGAGCACCCGCACGCGGCACTCGAACATGCGCTCGTCGATGTAGGGCGTCCCCTTGAGCGTGAAGTCGCGCGAACCGATCACCGTCGCCCGGTTGAACCGCAGGATGTCGCCGGGCTTCACCTTTGGCATGAGGAAGGGGAGGCGCAGGTGGTCGCCTTCCGTGAGGAGGTAGGGCCGCGCGTGCAGGTGCGCGGAGATGTACCAGGGCGGTTGGGTCGTCAGGTAGGGCAGCATCCGCGCCAGGGACTTGGTGATTTTGAGGGGCGAGGAGAAGGTCGGTGGGATGGGGAGCTTGGAGGGGGGAACATGGTTTCTCGTCTGTGGGACGAATGTCTGTTGTTCGGAGGAAGAAGAGGAATCGGAGGAGGAGGATGACACGGGTATGTCAAATCGTGGTTGCTGGATTGGCTCGGCTTGCCCGCGAGGGTAACGCTTGAGAAGTGATGCTGATGTCGATGATGCCCCCGGGGCGTTCGATTGCAATTGGCCTTGAGATGCGGCCGTCGCGGTCTGATGGAGGCATGCTCGTTGGGGGAGTTTCGAGGTGAAAGATGGGATCTGGTTTGGAGCCGTCCATCGTAGGCCGAAGACGCTCCGCGGAGCGGATCGGGAGAACATGGTCGCTGAACTCTTTCCGTATCTGGACGGGATCGGATTGAGGTGAAGAGAAGAGAATTGGCGACGTAGAAGCGGAGTGCTCTTAGGAGACTGGTATCGCGGTCTCTTGTCTGGACTTCCGGCGTGGAGAAAATCGAGTGGCGCCAGTGGCCGCTTCGTCTGCCGGAATACAAGTCACGTGAAAACGACAATGGATGCCAATCCTGTCTGTCTTCTCGAGTTTAGATACAGATTTTGAGTGTTGACACAAATTATCAATTGGAGAGCGTGATTAAAACTAGCAAGCAATAGCAACGAAGAAGGAAAGCAAAGCAAAGATCCAAAGCCCCGTTACAACCCCGCCAGTCCGTGAGCATCTGCGGAGATATCACCCACGTGACTTTATCGATGCCAAGACTTCTCCCGCAGCAACGATTTTTCTGGCTACAGCATCGCCGTCTCGACGGACACGCTGGTCGACTGCCCCTTTTCCCTTTTTCCAGTGCCAACAGTGTATTTCGTTCATCATGGTGAGTTTATTCAGTTTTTGTGCGCGTGCAGGATGACCAGTGCTGACGACCCATGAACCATTACAGCCTCAGAACGAGTTCGTCACAGCATCAATCTCCGCTTTCTTATCGTCACCAGACTGACGCCATGCAGGTACATCGAGCGCTGGCAAAAGCAGCACGGGAAGCGGTATGTCACGGCCATACTATTTAGCTAGTTTGGTGATTTGCCTGGTCCAACATGTCTGACGCTTTACAGCCTCGACCACGAGGAGCGCATCCGCAAGCGCGAGGCCCGTGAATTCCACAAGCAGTCTCAGAATGCGCAGAACCTGCGCGGCCTGCGGGCCAAGCTCTACCACCAGAAGCGCCATGCGGAGAAGATCCAGATGAGGAAGCGCATCAAGGCGCAGGAGGAGAAGAATGTCAAGTCCTCGGCGCCCAAGGAGCCTTCGTCCACCCCGCTCCCCAACTACCTGCTCGACCGTTCGCAGGCGACCAACGCCAAGGCGCTGTCCAGCGCGATCAAGGACAAGCGCGCCGAGAAGGCGGCCAAGTTCTCCGTGCCGCTGCCCAAGGTCAGAGGTATCAGCGAGGAGGAGATGTTCAAGGTGGTCAAGACGGGCAAGAAGACGTCCAAGAAGTCGTGGAAGCGCATGATCACGAAGCCGACCTTCGTCGGGAACGACTTCACCCGCCGACCGGTCAAGTACGAGCGGTTCATCCGGCCCATGGGTCTGCGGTACAAGAAGGCCAATGTCACTGTAAGCCGCCTTTGAGTATGGATCTATACACATGCGATATGCTAATGGCATGCACAACAGCATCCCGAGCTCGGTGTCACCGTCCAGCTGCCCATCCTCTCCGTGAAGAAGAACCCGCAGAGTCCGATGTACACGGCTCTCGGAGTCCTGACCAAGGGTACCATCATCGAGGTCAACGTGTCGGAGCTGGGGCTTGTCACGGCGGGTGGAAAGGTGGTCTGGGGCAAGTGGGCCCAGATTACGAACAACCCCGAGAACGACGGCTGCGTCAATGCGTGAGTGGCCTTTCCTATTAATTGAATGGTCACGTTGTGTTCTCGCATCACTGCTGACTCGACATTCTCACAGTGTCCTGTTGGTCTAAACCGACGTCTGAATCACGCCCACAGAAATGACTCTTCACCATTTCTGATACCATTTCCCACCCTTATAGACACTGCATATATCCCGTTTTCATATTTCTTTCCCCTGTTCTCCTGGATTTCTTTTCATTTGTCCCTTCCCCTGTGGTTACTTTCAGACACCATGATTGGCGTTCACGGCGGCGAGTTGAATTCAAAAGCAAAGGGTCATTTACCTGTCACTTCCCTTTATTATTCTGTAGCTTCTGCTGGAAGATGCGGGGGCTACAATTTGATGAAAAATCTTGCAGCTCTAAGGCCATGTCTGAAACAAGTGTGGCCGGGGTCGAGTGGGTTTTTTATGATGATGTATGTAGATCGATACATAAACGGAAAAATGTGATACTCCGAGAATCGGTTGGCTTGCTTGTGCCTGCTGGTGGTCTTTCGTACGGATGCTTTGAATAGTGTGAACTTGGCCATGACTCCAGCTTCTGTAAGCGGCCACTGGTTTATGACGGGGTAGTCACTGCGGTCAACGGGATTACGATAAATGATAAATAACAGAGATAAACCTGAAAACAGAAAACAAGCCTTGTGTGGAATGTTCAACTAGTAATCATATCCGTCGTATCTTTATCGCTGTGCGTATGCACTATCTAGGTACAGCAGGTGTTTGTCCAATTAGAATAATAACTATGACAATTCTACCAAATTCCCCAATCAGGGTTCGTGATCTGTCTGCCTCTTTTGCTTGCTATCATTGATTGGTGTAATGCTGTGCTGTTCTCTTATTATTCCAGTGTCCTCTCGATAATATTATCAATGACTAAGTAACTAGTCCTGCACAAGTGGGAGCCTTTTATCTGATATATCAATAATGCGGCTTCTGCAGGTCATATGATGTGAATTATTGCCATATTGTCTGTACTGTAGATTCCCGGCCCTTGGGTCAGATAATTGGTCGACCGAGTTGTTGAACCGGGCCAGTGGCAAGAAAGGGTCAGGACTCCGGATCTTCGACACACATGGCTGGAGACAGTCGGATACAGCAAATCCTCCTGAGACCAGGATATCAGATGTTTTCTGGGTCGACGGATAGCCCTCGTACCTTGGACTGAGGCTGAAGGGAACACGACGACTCCAGGATCATCCATGTCGGGTGCTGATGGTTACATAGAATGATACATGATGCATGATGTCGGGTGATCTTTCGTGGAACGTGAAACATCAACCTCTTTACCTGTCTTGATCTCATATACTTTTGTACGTCGCGCAGGTTCGGACTTGATAGTATGATTTCTTCTGGGCTTCCGGTTAGCTCGACCTGGGCACAAGCCCAGTTTCCTTACCGGGTATAATTCTTATTTATTACTAGGCGTTTTTATCACCCCGCCTTCCATACCCCAGATGAAGCACAGGTTGGATTACAAGGGTATATATACTAAACAGGCAATGGCCGCGCGTGCATCGATGATCGAGGGCGTGCGCCAGGCAGCAGGTGCCAGGCGGAGAGACTCCACCGCCGCATCGATGCCCAGCATCTCAGGGCGGATGTCCAACGTTGCCGCCCGGAGCCAATCACAATCAAGACCGCCGCTGCAGCTGCGCGCTAAGCTCGGCGGGGCCTAGCGTCCAGCGGGGACAGGAGTGGGCCTCGTCGGTGCGCTTCGGGAGGCGTGCAGCGCGCCTAACCGGATCCGGGCGAAAGGCGCGTGTCTGATTGGCTCCCTAAAGGGTGTTATCGCAGCACGCTGATTGGTCGGATGGCCTCGTGAGCCTCAACACGGTGTATACCTCGTTTTGTATCGCTTTTTCGGGGGGTTTTGCTTCAGAGGACCGTCTGACGTCGTGAGAAGAAGCGCCAGACTCTCTCCACCAACGACAACAGGCCGTTGTGAGGGTCACTGACCACTTCACCGCGGGCACACGGCGCGCTGACATAAGAGGGGGGATCCGCGCTCCGGGATTCGCAGTACGTAATCCCCGGCGGCGACCCGCGCGGCCGGGAGCCTGGGGGGCGGCGGGCCAATCAGGGGCGCGATGCTTATCTTGCACGGGGCGGTTCCTGGGCTCGGCGGCGCAGGAGAGGCCGCGCGGGCGGAAGGCACGAATTCTGTTACGTTTGGAAACCCGCCGTCCCAGACGATCATGGAGAGAGCCGGAACGCCGTCTCTTCTGAACGATCCGCCCGACGTGTTTTCATGCCTTTCACACTCCCGTCGAAGGTCTTGCTTCAGCATCGTCTTCGTGGATAGCCAGAGAGCGCCGTCAGAAGAACAAACGAAGGCAGACACCCGCTGTCGCGTGCCCGAGCACATCGGAGCTGTACAGGAATGACGGCACGATCGATCGCGTATCTGATCCTGCTGCAGTCGCTCGCCAACGCCTGAATCCGATAGATAGATATCATTTTCATATCACCACTCGTTATCGAATCGACTGTCATATCAATATTATCTCCCCCCCCCCCTCCCCGGTCCCGCTAGCGAGAGTCGCTGATAGACTTACGTGACGGCAAGCCTTGCCTGGAGTAATCGTCACTGTCCTTGAGTGAGCCCGGCGGAGGCGCTGTCGATAAGCATCCCCGGCCACGGTGCAGCTCGATAATCGATATCGTCCAGCCTCACGGCTCTCTTCCCCAGCCATTGACCGGCCTGGAGCCCTGCCCACGCTGCGAGGCATCTCCAGCATATCGCCCCGGAACGCACGATCCAGTGCACGTTGATACGTGACATAATCGTCGTCGTCCGTCCCTGATATCGCGTCCCGCATATCAGACCGCGGATGCCCTCCTCCGCCATGGCGACCGCCATCACGATCCAGCCCTCGTCCGCTGCTGGCCCGGCGGCTGCTCCCTCTGCCGCCTCCTTCCAGCAGAGCCGCTCGCCCCTGGGCCCCGAGCAGCTGTTCAGGCACCGCGCCCAGCCCATGACCCCCGCCTCCGCCGCCTCCTCCGACTCCGCTTCCTCCTCCTCCTCCGCCGCCGCCACGCCCCTCAGCGGCCTCTCCCGCGGCCCCGGCCGGGATGGGGTCAGCTGCGACGCCTGTCTCCGCAGGAAAAGCCGCTGTGCCATGAACGAGATGGTCAACAAGTGCTACTCGTGCGACTTCCACCGCCAGGAGTGCACCTTCACTCTGTCCGGGGGCGCCAACGCCGGCACCAATACCGCTGCCGTCGACGTCCAGACCAAGAAGAGAAAGCTCGACGAGACGATTGCGGGGGATCTGGAACCAGCCAAGAGGTATGGCACACCTCGCGAGGGCATTGGCACCGTTGGGTGATGGAGCTGCACTCCCTCATGCCAGTGCGTGTTCATCTGCTTCCGGGATAGGATCAACGCATCGACGATCGTGGGAAGCTAATACGGAGTGCAGACAATCGAAAGAGATCCCCGCGTCAGGTTTGGACGTCACACGCCCCCCGTCCACTGCCGCCTCCATGCCCTCTCCCAGACTCACATACCAGTCGACCCGGCATATTGGCATGACCACGGAGCTGGAACCGATCCTGCTCGAGTATGTCCCGCTGGACCAGAACGATGAGGGTCTCCTGTCCACGACGCGGCTGCGAAGGTTCGGGGAGGGGAACGGCACGTTCATGCGGATGGTGGATGCGTCGCAGCTGGCAGACTCCCAGTCTGTCTCTCTGGATGCGATCGAGAACCTGGTGGCGCCGTATGGTTCGACCCTGGTCGAGAAGTTCTTCCAGCGTGTGCATCCGACGTTCCCCGTCCTCATGGAGGATGCCTTCCGCCATGCGTACCGTACGAGAAGGGGTCTTTCGCCTCTCCTGCTGACCTCCGTGTATGTCCTGGCGCTGAAGTTCCTGGATATCGGGCCTGGCTCCCAGACGGCACGGAGACCGGATGCCAGCCGTCTCGAGAGTACCGCTCTGAAGCTGCTCACCGAGTCTCTGCCCCGCGCCAACATCACGACCATCCAGGCCGGTCTGCTGCTCATGCAGAAGTCTTCCCTGAACACGTCGGCGCTGAATGCTCAGCTGGTCAATGCCGGCTTCGAGTTGGGTCTGCACCAGGATTGCTCCAACTGGAAGATGGAGACGTGGGAAAAGGGTCTGAGGAAGCGTCTGGCGTGGGCCTTGTACATGCAGGACAAGTGGTCCTCACTGATCCATGGACGCCCGTCCCACATCTTCGCAGCGAACTGGACCGTCAGGGATCTGGCCGAGCAGGACTTTGTGGACGCCTTCCCATCGATCAAGCGGGAGGATGGCTCTTCTCCCATCGGCCATGGCCCTTTGCTCTTCTGCCAGCTGGTCGCACTTACCGCCATCCTCTCCGATATCCTGGACACATTTTATACTCTCCGAGCTGCCGAGGACTTCAGTGCCTCGGGGCACAACCGGACGCGCATCATCCTGGAGAAGGCCAAGCCAGTTCAGATCCGCCTGAAGGAATGGTTCGCGCGCCTCCCTCCTCAGCTGAAACTGGAGTCGTCGACGGACCTTTTCAGCACCCCGACGGAGGAAAGCGCTTGCAATGGCGCCCTCCATCTCGCGTACTTTGCAACGGAAATCACCCTGCACCGATGTATCGTGCGCTCACTCAGTCCGGAGACCGCAGATAATTACCTCTCACACATCTGCCGCTCCGCTGCAAAGACTCGGCTCATCTCCGCGATGGACTTTGTCAACCGTCTGCGCCCGGCCCATCTGAAGTCGTTCTGGCCTGCTGCGGCGCGGACGAACTTCGCTCTCATCGGTTCCTTTGGCGTTCTCCTTCACGTCACTGCCCCGACGAGGGAGGAGGCCGAGTTTTATCGCACCAGGCTGGGTGAATATCGCTGGACGTTGAGCGTGAGCAGCAAGGACGCGGAGTTCCTCAATTTCGCCATCGAGAGCCTCGATGTCGCAACTAGCCTGATCAGGCACGTCCCGGAGAAGCCAGGCATCGAGGAGCTGATGGCCAGCTCCACCAAGGCCACCGCCCACCAGCAGCGCCCGTCCTCGACGAACCAGCGCGAGGACACGTCGCGTGATGCGCAGTCCACTGTGGAAAGCGGCCGCGGGGGCTCTGCGTCAGTTGTGTCGGGGCTTGCGTCACCGGCAACCTCCGAGTCCAGCGGCGGGAGTGTGCAGGACGCGTATATCCCCGGCTTCCAGGCATGAGATTTGCCTCAACACATAACATCCTTTTATGAGCACTGCTTCGTTTAATGAAAACCTACGATTGGCATGTCCTGCTTTCACGCAAGTGATGACCTGTATCGACCATAGCGTTTCGGCGTTCAACCCTTTGGAGCTCTTTTAAAGGGCAGTCGGGATCCCGTTCGTCATGATTTTTCACCACTTATGATCTTACTGTGTTTCATTGATATCCTTGTATATACATGGGTCAGCTCTTGTCATCTGGGTGCACGGGACCACTGGGTAATGCGAGGGAACAGGGCAGTGTGCTTCTGATGACACGGAGTTGTATAGATAGGACTTAGGACTGGATAGGAATGATAGATTCCAAGTCGCATTCTCTCGACGTCCGCTCTGTAGGGGATCTAGCAAGATTATAGACGAACATACGTCCGGTAAAGATTACAGTTGTGTACATCCTCCTGCTATTTAAACTGTAATGTGCATAGCATGTTAACTGTTGTGTTGCTGCCAGGACCTACTGAACGTAAATCTACAGTCACCTTGTTGACTTCGTACTACCCTTCTCTTTTTAGTGGGTGAGCACACGCTGCCCTGAGCTTACACAATCGGGCTGAGAAATGGGTGGGGATAGTAACTGTTGTTGTGTGCCTTGTGTGTTTACAACTCATTTGTAGGTTATGCTATGCTAGCCGAGGGTGAACTCCAGAAATAGACAGGTTCTATTGACTGAACTAATCTAGTCCTATAGACAGGAAGGTGATGCACAGGGATTAGAACATCTCAATGATCCAGAGCAGGTTTATATGCTTCTCATGGTGGCAAATTGCTTGTGAAAAATTTTCACAGAGAATCCTGGATCATTCTGAGCTTCCCACATTCCTCCTAGGATGTTGAATTCTGAAAAACCTCAATTTTACCTGTTTGGGCAATTCTAAGTGAAGTCAATTAACTGAACCATGGATATGACATTGAGGTCATGTATCCTCGCCTATAAGCAAGGTCCAAAGCTTTCCGACCCTTCAGCAATGGTCAGAGATCACCTGAACCCAACATCATTTATCCGCAGAGAGCTTGAATAACATGTTGACCCACACAACCTTCTTGTCAAGCTGCTATGTACTGTACATATAGGAGGTATATCAGGCTGACTGACGGCTGAACTTGAATCTCCCTGTTAAGGAAAAAGTTTTTAAATACTTCTATCACATACCTAAAAAAAGGACCACAAATATCAGCAGGGCATCTCGTGCAGAGATTAAGTACTAATTCCAATACCACCATAGCTACCTAGGTACTGTACTGTTCATAGGCCCCACTCCATGTGACTCCCAGCCGGCCTTACATATTACTACTAACTAATCATACAGTGCGCTGGAGGCAGCAAACTTGTTGGAGTATGATAAAGCTGAAAGCTTGTGAAAAAAAAAAATTAATAATGTTGCCTGTTTTAGTGTAACAACAGGCCTAGATGACTAGACCAAAGGGGTTGTTGGTTTATCTTGAGAACAGAAAACAAGGGGGTGAGCAATATAATAGTAGAACAAGCCTATGTTACTAGCACGCCTATATAACAGGTTGCCGTGTGAGTCAACCACAAGTGTCGGAATCTATCTGAAAGGAGCGTCATTATATACATGCTGTTTCCCTGAGTCTTGGTGATCATAGTGATCGTGGTGATCAAGGTGATCAAGGTGATTAAGGTGATCATGGTGATCAAGATGATCAGGGTCAGTCATGTGCCGATCAATTCCTTCCCTTGGTCCTATAATTATCTGGCCTTTGTATGGCAAGGTCCATAACACTACCCCTCTCCTAGGCGGCCTTTGTCTTGAAAGCCCATAAGAAGAAGGTAGGTTTCTCCCTCCCCCCCTTCTTTCTTCAATCCTCCCTATACTCATCATGTCTAGTGTCACTGCTTGTTGTCACACTTTGGCTGCCTGTATACTTTGTGGCAGTTCCAAAGCATCAACTCAGTGTCTGAGTTGTCAACCTCATCCTCACTATTGCTGTTGGATTTCTTCTGATTCAAAACATTGTTACAAGTGTGTTTGCTGCAGGAATTGCTGTCAATTTCCTGAGGAAATGCCTTCACCTGCTGAGTTCCAGCATGTAGATCAAGCGCAAGATCACATTTAGTCTCAGCTAAAGAAAGCACAGCAGAATATTGAGCAGGACAAGGCTAAAATCTGGAATCTTACTCAACAGATTCAATGTCTCACTCAGCAAGCTCAACATCTTACCTATCAAGCTGCTAGTTCTTGAGCCAAGGTGATTTGCTTGCTTCACTTGCTTTCTTTCCTGAACAACCATAGTCAGGATTTATTTGAGCAGGAGTTGGCTGAGATTGAGGCTCTGGAGGAGGCTGAGCAGCAACAAGAAAATCAGTCCTCTAGAGGTGAACCTTGCTGTGAGGGGTCTTCAATTAATGAGCAGGCAGTGGTTTTCAATTCAGCTGTCAGTACCAGATCATCTGCCACTTCTGGGGTTAATTTGTCTGTGGATTTCTCTCACCTCCCTTTCTGGGATTCTTCCTTGGTCGACCTCTTTTCCTCCGGGGGCGTCATCTTCCTGCAGTAATAGGTGACAGGGTGTAGCCCTCCTTCCTCATCTGGCTGGTTGAGGCATGCTCCAATGGCATAGTCTGAAGCATCTGTTTCCAGTATAGCTGGTTTCTCTGGATTATAGATCTTCAAAACAGGTTCTTTACAGAACTTCTGCTTTAACTTTTCAAATGCTGCTTGCTGTTCTTTCCCCCATTCAAAGCTCTGCTTCTTCCTGGTGAGCTGTATCAAGGGTTCCACAATCTTGAAGTAGTTCCAGTGTCATAGCCGGAATTGGCCGTATCACTCTCTCAGATGCAACATGTCGGTGCCTTTTCATATAAAGAAAATCGAAAATCATACACATGGAAAGGTCCGCATACTGTGCGTGGTGCACATGATGGAGTATGGGTTTTGAAAAGACGTATATCTAAACCTGATACACAAAAGTATTTGTGTTTGGTCTTTTGGTCTTGCATTTTTTTGGTTTATTGCATAATTGAAGTGATGTATTGGCTGAGTACAGAAAGAAGAGTTGTATGTATCAACTTCTCGAATAGATAATATAGCCTGTGAACTTGCAGAGAACCGATTCATACTGTGCTGTACATGTAATAGACTCGATATATGACCTAATTAATCCATGCAGTAATTCCTCACTACCACAACCAGTAACCACACACGCGGCGCTGCATCATCGTGCACTAAAAAGACACCAGCGACCCGACCTACCCCGCACGGCAGATGGAGACAGTACCGGGCCTATTCCCGAGTGGAATCCGCTCCTCCTGCAAAATGTATGAGATCGGGAGATTTGGAGTTGAATCGTGTAGACTCAGGTAAATTTGTTGAGAGATTGAGGGGATTGAAACTGATGTCTATTGATTCGTAACCGAATCTTATCAAAGTAGGATACTTGATATCATTCTATAAGCCACGTGAGTGCCAAGGCATAAAGTGCTTCATGACTTAAATCTTACAGCTCTGATACACCATTTTCAACCGTATCTGATACCTTCAAGCCTCGATGACTTCAAGACTTAACTTTTTAGTTTTGACTACCTCCCATTTAATAGGTCCGAGATAATACTCCTACCCCATGATAGATAGATACCTAAGCCACCCGATAAACAAACCACCTGCCAATTCGGGACAATCTAATCCCTCTCTAGAACTTGGGTACTCGATTCCCGCATCCTTCTTGGTGTTATTCGAGGAGATAATAATAAGAATACATCTATGCATAATTGCTGAAGACTTTCGCTTTATAGGCAACCTTCTCCCGACAGCCATGGGCACGCCAAAAACTGAATGTCGGACGCACGTTCAACCCCAGCTCGATCGGCCAAGCGGGCACGGACACCCATGCTATCAGATCGGCCAAATCGACGGGTCATAGGTGGACTTCGAGGGGTGAACGATGCTGCATTGCCGTTCATGCCTACCACGACACGAGACGGGCTCCACTAGCCTACGCAGTACGGGGTGCCTAGTACTATGATTGCCGCAGGCGTGGGCGGTCTTACCCGACCGTGCTGTCCGACCGGGCCTGGGTTGGAAGACCGGGGTAGTTGTCGTAGTCTGATGAGGAGATAGGCGAAGCGGGAAGCACACACGTGTGAGCCGATAAGAGTTTATAATGGAGCTCAAGACTCTCATGCCATCGTACTCGTTGCGAGTTCGCGCAGTAAAGGGGTCGATTGGGTATTTTTAACTTCTGATGAGCCGTTGTTGGGATGTGAATTGAACAGTCCGGCATAATGGTCAACTGGAAGAAGATTAGCAAAAAGTTGACTGTGTAAGTCCTGATCTCATCTCCGTTGGACTTCCAGCAATGCATTGACGTGACAATTCCAGACCCATTGATGAGGACAGCTACTATCAAAACACCACCTGGTGTAATAGGGACCTGATCCCTATTCCGCCAGAGCGACGGACATGGGGAATCTGGGGGTATTTCGGTCTGTCGTTCTCCCTGGAACTATATATTCGATGAACATATCTCACGGGGATGATCCCAGGCTACTGGACGGTTGCCGGCTCCTGTATATCTGCGTGGACGACAGGAAGCACGTTGCTGGCTTTCGGTCTGAACCCGCGACAGGCGATTGGATGTGTGGTATGTTTAAGTCTAGCTGTTCATGGTGCAAAATGCTCACAAGTGAAAGGCCGCTGGAGGTATAATCACGGGTCTTTTAGCCGTGGCTTGTGGGTGGATGGGTGAGAAGCACCATATTGGCTTTACCGTCGCCTCTCGATTCTCGTGGGGCATGCGGGGATCTTATTGTAAGCGTTATCTATATGCCCATACCTCCTATTCCTCTGACAATCTCAGTCCCAGTTCTTATCCGAATATTCGTTGGATGCATGTGGTTTGGAATGCAATCATACTGGTAGCTCTCTGCCTCAACTCGTGGATTGCACTTATCTAACGTGTATAGGGGAGGACAAGCGACGAGAGTGCTCATAGGCGCCATTGTACCAGGTACAAAGGATCACCATGCGGTTCACATCTTTTCCTAACATATTGCAGGATTCGCGCATATGAAGAATTTCTTCTCCGAAAGCTCCCATCTTCTGACAAACGACTTTATCGGAATGGTGATCTGGTATGCAGCATTCATCCCCCTGGTTCTAATCCCGCCGGAGCGTCTGCAAATACCATTCGCTATTTCCTTTGTCCTCTTCGCCAGCACGTGCTTTGGCCTCTTGATCTGGTGAGTGTAGCGACCTGGAGGAGGGAGGGAACACTTTCTGACATTCAAGTAAGGGCAGTGGTCAACGCCCGAGGGGCTGGGTCCATGTTCCAGCAGTCAGAAACCACAATCGAAGTCGGCTGGGGCGTCATGTATGGAATTACCGCCATCCTGGGCGCATGGGGATCAGGCACCCTAGGACAGTCCGATTGGACCCGTTACGCAAACCGACGCCTGGCACCGACGCTGTCTCAGCTTGTCGCCGCCCCAGTCACGATAACTGTAACCGCGATCCTTGGGATTGTCGTTACCAGCGCAGCGAAAGACCTGTTTGGGGAGGTCGTCTGGAACCCGATCTACCTTCTTGCATATATCCAGGAGAGATATCATTCGAGCCCGAGGGCAAGGGCAGGTGTGTTCTTTGCTTCGATTGGCACGGTCTCGACTCAGCTTGCAGTAAGACTCTTTCCGTCGAATAAATGTCAAACATCTTCTGATTATAAAGATATCCGTTGTCCTCAATTCCGTTTCGACAGGCATGGATATGGCCGGCTTATTTCCAAAATATATTAATATCAGACGTGGAAGTTACATCATGGCAATCATCGGTATATGCACTCAGTAAGCCCGGAGCTCCTGACTGTTAGCAAGTCTACCGACTTCTGCTGACAATACAGACCGTGGCAACTCCTCGCAACGGCAGATAAATTCCTTTCCGTTCTGTCCGGTTTCGGAGTATTTATGGCTCCCCTGACGTGAGTAGGAACATAGGTCTATGTCAACGGCAAAGCTGACTTGACCAGAGGCGTCATGTTAGCCGACTATCATCTTATTCGCAGACACAAGTTGAGACTGAAGGACCTGTACACGGGCAATTCGTCCTCAATATATTGGTACTTCCACGGCTTCAACTGGCGCGGAGCGGTCGCATTTGCGGCTGGAACATGGCCATTACTGCGTAAGTAATATCCATCTCGGACAAATGCCTGTCAATTCACCCGCTGACTACATATCCCAGCGGGTCTGACTGCCTCCGCTAATGATGTGACCAGTCCTTCCATGGCGGGCTGGGTCAAATTATACAATTTGACATTCATAGTCGGTGTTGCTATGAGCTTTACCGCCATGGCAATTATATGCTATATCTTCCCACCGCCAGGACTAGGCCAGGAGGGCCCATTTGTTGAGGTTGATGGGTTAGACGCAGCTGCACCGGGTGAAACAGCCTCTCCGCCTAGCTCTATGGATGGCGGTGGTGAGAAGACAGTCAAGACCACGGAGGTACAGGTTTGAATATGTGATAGAGACCTTTCATGAATGTAGATGATGTCAAGCAACATCAACAGATGCTAAGGCACATTAATACTTCTGGGAAGCAGAATTGCCATATGTCATTGATGAGCTATGCAAATTTCTCATTGAACGGTTGACTCATGTATATCTCCATGCATTGGGCTCTCCTCAGGCGCTGTGTAGACCGAGGAAATGGACTCCGTATCAGATAAATCAATGCACGCCAGTTGACCAGTCTCCTTGGTCAAGACAGAAAACGACGAGGCAACGGGGCGCGGCGCCTCGACATTATCGACCTTGGCCGGATTAGCCGTGGAAGATCCTGAATTGATTTCGGCTTTCTCGGCTTCCGACACTGAAGATGCTGGAGATGCAGGTTGCATTCTCCTGTGGGGTAAATAGCGGGGAGTGGAGTGAGGGGAGGAGTTACGGGACGATCGAGGGTACAGGCGATAGTGTGGAGACGCTGTCTCTGGGCAGCAAGGGGATAGTGGTTTTGGTGCACAAACAGAGTTATTATGCCCTTTCACCGTCGGCTCGCGGGGCTCCGCAGGAAGTAAGGGCCCCGACTGTTGAAGTGAGGGAGATGTTGTATCCGATGTCCGCACTGTCTGATCATGCGCGGATGACCCTGAATTCTCCTCCGCCTCCCGAAGGCCACGAGGGACTCTGTGCATCCGCTCCGGGGTATTCGACCTGCTACTGGGGAGTCCTTCTGCCGCTGTGCTGGGAAGCTCATATATTGGTGCAGGAGTAGAGGTATTCAGACGACTGTCAGGCTGGGAAGATGATTGATACTGAGGGAAGAAACGGATTGTAGGTTCCATTTTCACGTCCACAGAAGGGTTCGTCATCGTTGGACGTGGTCCGCCTGTTTGGACCTGAGGTTGCATTTGCGTTGAAAACTGCGCCCCTCTCAGCAGATCCAGAACCTGCCTTTTTCGCTCCTCAGATATGCGAGCATCTGGCGCAAATCCTATCTTCTCTGCTGACAGTCCGAAATCTGCACCATTCTCTGTCGATGTGGCACCGTGGGCCAAGAGGAGCTTGAGCACCTCAGGATGACCATAGTATGCTGCATAGCGCAAGGGCTGCCATCCCATCTCGTCCTTCCTCAAAACGGACGCACCGCGGGCGAGGAGAAGAGACACTACAGGCAGATGGCCTCCCGTAACGGCCAAGCACAATGGAGAATCTTCGTGGAGTCTGGTTCCAAACTTAAGATACAGAGGTGATCCATAATCGAGGAGTTTCTCGACCGCGGCAACATGGCCATAACGGCACGCTACACAGAGCGCGCGGTCCCCCTGCGCATCGCGCGAATCCAAGGAGGCTCCCTTTTCGCAGAGCAGACTGAGCAAGCGCAACGAGCCACTGGCTGCCGCGATGTGGATCGGTCTGCTTTGATCTCCCTCCGTCTGGGCTTCCATGTTTGCTCCAGATGTCAGCAACAGCCTGACAATCTCTGGGCTGTCGGCCCTGCACGCATAATGCAGGGGGGTGAGGCCGGACCGGCACCGAACTTCCAAGGAAGGATTCCTTCGGAGGAGAAACTCAACCACCGCGAATTGGGAGTTCATAGCAGCGAGGTGTAAGGGAGTCCGTCCAGCTCTGTTGACCATGCTTAGTGAACCTTTCTTCTTGCTGAGGAGATCCACGATCTCAACATGACCGTTGTAGGCTGCCCAGTGCAGGGCCGTCATCCCACCCTCATCCACGCACCGAGAGGATGCCTTCCTTCGCAGTAGCAGCTGAGTGGCCAATAACTGGCCGGTGGCAGCAGCGCAAATAAGGGGAGTCCTACGGTCATTTCCGAGTGCATCAATATTCGCCTTGTTGTTGAGCAGGAGCTCAATCACGTTCAGATGCCCACCCTCGCAGGCGTAGTGGATAGCGGCCATCATAGTACTGTCTCTGGCCTCCATGTCTGCATCGTGAGAAATAAGCAGCTCAGCCATCTCCTCGTCGCCCCGTTTTGCCGCGGCGTGAAGAGCGGTCATCTGATTATCCGCTCTGGCATTGACTCTGGCGTGGTTCTCGATCAACAATTGCGTAGCTTCAAGCTGCCCATTACTGGCTGCAACCCAAAGGGCTGTCCTGCCGTTCGAATCCTTAGCCTCGATATCCACTTGCTCCGGGAGGAGCCGCCTGAGCACTGCACAGTGGCCACGGGAGGCTGCCAGGTGAAGCGGCGTGGATCCCGACGCATCTTGCACATTTAGCCTGGCATTGCTTTGGATAAGAAGATCGACAATGTCTTCCTTGCCGCAGTGGGCAGCGACAGCCAATGCGTTCTGTCGTGAATACGCATGGCGAGCCTCAATGTCATGGCCATTCTCAATGAGGGTCTCGATATCAAACCGAGAACCAGACTGGGCTGCCTTGACGATTGGCGGTGCCGAGGCCCCTGCCGCTGAAGTCAAGTCAATGCTTGTGGTAAAATCACTCTCGCGCCCCCTCCGTCCTCTGGTAGATCCCACTGTCGGACTGGTTACTGAGCTTCGCGGGGACGCCGCAGTCAGATTGGACCGGCTGCTGGTGCTTAATCGTCGGAGGACAGATTTGAACTTATCTCGCTTCGATCCCAGAGATGAAGGCTTGTTTGAGAACGAAGTCGACTCCGAATGCCATCTCCGGATATTCTGGTCAGGTTGCGAGGGTTTGATCCCAGACACACTTTTGCTACATCCTTGCTTCGGTAGCACGGACTCGTAGGGACGAGCAGGCACAGAAAGCTCACTGCTGCCAGAAGGTGAATTTGCCGAGAGTGACGGAGTCTGGATAACCATCCCGGTCGTACCACTCGCATAGCCCTCGTCACTTGAAGTGTTGAAGGTTCTCCTGGATACATCACGATTGATCTGATGCTGTCCCTCGGACTTCGACCGCGAGTGTTCAAGCGCTCGCCGGTACGCGACAGCGTTCACGACGGTATCATCGAAGTCAAATACAGTATCACCCACAGATGACTGCCGATTAGTCCAAGAGGCAGTGTCCGCCTGGGACCCTGCACTACTCATGGCTGTCCGGAGGGTAGCTGTGTCGTCGGCAACCTTCTGAATGATCATGCGGCTCTCCGTCTTCCGCAGAAGCTCGAGCTGTTCGGACGCGGATCGACTGCGACGCTCAGCATTCATCATTGTTTGCAGTGTGATAGCAGTGCTCACCACTGGCAGGCCTGCAGAAGCAGCTGCAGAGCAAGAACCTGCGAATGAAGTCTGGCCTGATGATCTTTCATGACTTCGTCGTTCCAGACTACCCTCATTCTTGTTTTAAATCCGATGGCCATATTATCATCTGTCGCACCATGCATCAGGGCAGAAACCTCTTCGGAGAGCACCTCCATTATAGCCCGACATCCTTCCAGAGCCACATCCAAGCTTTCGTTATACTCCCTTGGATTTGACGAGCCGTGGGAGTTGTATTTGGCCCAATCGTCTAGCTGAGTGATGGCCGATTTGATGGTGGTGAGTTCGCCAATCAGCGAACGGATCGTCAGATCTGCATTTTTGAACCTTCCTCGCAGCGTGGCGAGTCCTCCAATTGTCTGGGTAATCACTTGAGCGATTTGGAGACCACTGGCGAAAGTACCAAACGCGGAAACAGGATCCATTGGGAGGATAGGTGTCTTATATATGTAGGACCAGATAAAAGTGTTGCAAATCAATAGAGGACAGCTACATAGCAGACATTTCTCAGACCTCTCTGAGAGACCTGGGAATTCGAGAGAGAGCCGCAGGAGTTGAGAGAAGCAACAACAATCTGTCACAACATCACGCCCTACACTGAACTCGCGGGGCGGTGGTGTGGAATATCACGGAGGGCTTTGCCTGGCCAGCAGAAGAGGGGAAATTTCAGGAACACATAGGTCGAAACCATTATTTAAGGCCTCCTCCTGCATGAACGGTGTAGCTGAGACCCCTGCAGACCGGGCGGGGGTGTTAAGGTCGACAGACATGGTCGATCCAGCACTGCCACTCGATGACACGGTAGAAAAGTGGTGGCTGCAGGAAGTCAGGGAATCAAAATTTTGCATCTGCATGGTTGAGTTTATTAAGGCAGTCAGTTTATTGAGAATAGATCAAGTCAACAGAGAATGAGCAGCAAAAATACGTAGGTATGGAAGAGTTGCTCAATCACATGGAAGGTGGAAAGATACACGTGCATAAATTATGCACTCTGATGATGACTCAGCAGGCGGATTAACGTAATCCACAACCGAGCGAGCCACCCAACCGAGCGAGCCACCTGAACATGATTTTTGCCGTGGTGAAAAGCCATGAGATATCTTTACTACGGAATCAAACCAAAGCAAAAATTATTTGAATAT